>WLWD01000345.1_pt1 | contig 36148 bp, 18 predicted proteins | sample 6712731 | NCBI WGS metagenome assembly WLWD01 (sample SAMN12718690, study PRJNA576275) | sponge metagenome | isolation source: marine sponge | host: Mycale hentscheli | place: New Zealand: South Island, Marlborough, Capsize Point | collected 2014-11-01 | reverse complement strand
AATCCGTGATTACATATATTTTTAGAATAGAAATAGTTATTACATAACTAAGATAGCTGGACTAAAAACAACTGGGCACTGGTTCTATCAAGGGCAAAGAATTTTCCTGCTACTAGGGTGTTGTATCTTTTGTTCAACGACTTTTATAGCAGCGAAATGAGGAAGAAGGGGGAAGGCTGTATTAGGCAAAATATTATTTACTGCCATGTTACTTGGAAGAATATTACTCATTTTTTTCATAAATTTTCAAAGCGAATTGCTGATTGTCTTACCTGAAATATCAAATTCCATCTCCTCTTCGACATAGCTGCTGATATCTTCGCTACGTACAGCACTCTGGTAGCTCTCAAGTTGAAAACTAATAGTTTCCTTAAAAGTACTTTCACTGTAGCTATATTATCTCCACTCTGGAAATATGGCACTAATAAAATCAAATCTATGTATAACCTAAGTTTTAACCCCACCAGTGAGTGATGATCTGAGTGAGCTGCCTTTGCTCTCTGGTTTACCTGGACCTTTTTCTGTCTCTTAACTGAATTATGTCTTCTTTTCTGTAAGTTCAGAATATTTAGAAGAGGATGCTACTGAGTATATTGAAGCAAGAAAGGTAGAAGGTACATAAAGACAAGGTGATAAATAGAGAATAAGGAGTATAAATAGGGAATTGCTATTTGAGGAGTGTGAGAAGGACTGAAGTGTTACCACAATATTCTTTTTGTTCTTTATTGTTCTTTTGCTGAGCTTGACCTCTATAGGCAACCAAGTTTGAAAACAAATGTTGACCGATACAGTCATGTACTTTCATGGGTATATAGTTGCAAGGTTTGATTTTATATTAATTATAAATGGTTGACACCTGCAATTGGTTGCCTTTTCTGCCCATGAATCTGATTGAATAACAAATTCTGGAAATATTTCAATGATTTTATACAATGAACACATAATTTCGATTATCTCTTGAAAACTGTTTATGTCACTTTATTTATACTAATTAGGTAAGAAGATTGAGACCCTCGCTAATGAGTCTCAATTGAGATTTTGGTGTGTATATATATATATGGCAAAAGTCCAAGAGATCAGTGCATGCCAACCCTTGTAGGCTATTTAAAATATTAGCATTAGCATAGGCGAAAAAAGTTCAAGAGAAAGTATTCAAATACATGCCAGTAAAAAGGCAAAGAGCTATGGTGATAGAAGAGTAGAGACATTCACAGTTACGTCTTACAAGCTTATCGTGGTAAATTTTCTACTCTATTAGTGGCACCTTGGTTAATGCACTGTTTGTCATAGGGCATAGCTATAATACGCAGATTTGTTCTTACTTGAAAATTCATTTTCCATAGTCAAGTCCCCGTATCATCATAGTAAGTTTGATTGGTTTAAAAGTGCTTCTTACGGGCCTGCTTGTTGTAGTAACATTATTAACCCTCAGCATGCATGCATGAGGGGGTTATAGTAATCACCCTGTTTGTCTGTCTGTCACGCTCTGATTTTGGAAATTAGTGACAATTTACCGTTGATTTAGGTATAAACTTGCTCAGAATGAAGATTTAGAACCATTCATTGTGCTACTTTTTAAAATTTTGGGCTGATTGTTGAGAAAACATGAAGCTTTCAGCTTCGCATAAGTTCCAGCTTTTATGGGTAACGCCCCCTAGCACCACATCATAATTGTACTGTTGTAGCTTTACAACTGTAGCGTAGCGCTCTTAGTTCTTACTTGTTCACTGTTTTTTTAGCCCACTGGTTATTATTACACATATGTACACAGTCATAAATACACAACATTCTGTGTGAATCAATGGACCGAGACATGTGTTAATTAGTGATAATATAACCGTGAATGGTTGACAAGGTTACTAATGGCTTATTGTGACAACGTCTAGGAGACTGTCTGATCATAATAATCACATGAGCAAATAATTTCTTGCAGCCCACAGTATAGTTTGCTTTATGCTCTGGGAAGTTAACGGAGTTGAAAGAAGTGAAGTTTCGCATTGAAAATGTATAACAGTGAGTGTTTCTGGCCTGTTTAGCTTCTTCTCTTATGAACACAGGTTCCATGAACAATTTTCATTGCTCGAGCTATATTGATGTCTGATTAAAATAGCTAATAGATTGCTTGTTCTTTTGGTCTGAGTAGTGTTTAGTAGCGCTGAGGGTTCGCACCTTTGAGGCTTCACTAAAACATACAGCGTTTTAGTGCTTTAGCATTAACTTGATGATTTTGCTCAAAAAAATTTGCAATAATCGTTTCATGGTGTTCATGAATTAGAATGCATTTTTTTTTTGATGACTAGTATGAATGAATGTTGGCATATTTATTTTGTTATAATATCTGATGCACAAGACTAATCAGTGCTGGTATGCAAGTAGCTCATACTGAAATGAGTTTGCCTAGCTCCCCTTTCCTTCTTCCATTTCATATCTAACATATCTGTCATTATGTCCATGTAAGTATATATAAGTTGTACAATGTAATTTTTCTACTGTAAATTACTTATGGCATGCAGGGCCATATTTAAGGGGGGAAGGATCGGGGGACATTAGCCCCCCCCCCTCAAGTAATTCTCACGCCCTCCCACTTCACCCCCTTGCATTTCTGAAGTTCTATATATTTATAAGACCTGAGAATAGTTCATGACTAAGTATTGATTAAATTTAAGTTTGGATTAAATATCAAACTACAAAATTACAGCCCCCCTCTCCCTTCCCTCCCATTATAAAAGAGCTTTCGTCCCTGGGAAAAATTCTGTATACAGCACTGGGCATGATAGTCTATATTATTTTAGAAGGCCGAAGTTGCAAAGATGTGGGGGAGAAGAATAATGGCATCTACAAGGTGGTAACAACTGAAGTGAGTCCAGAGGAGAAATTAAAATATGAGCAATTTGCGGATACTTAGGGAGATAATATTGACAAGTGGCATAAGACGAGAAGGATATTAAGAAATATGCAAGAGAACGTATGTATATCAATTAATTTTTTAATCACTACCTGCCGATTATGTTCTGCATTTCCTTTAATTAAAGAGCTAGCTAGACACTTCTTGGCTAATATGTGTCCATGTTTGGATGACTGGCTTACACGTAGTCCCTCTGAAATGAGTAATATTTTTCACAACAACAAGCACCTTTTTAGGATAATGTTGTTCAAGTAAACTAATTACCCTGTACCGATAAAGGTTCTTATTATGATTGCATTTGTATTAGGCTTCTTTTCTTGCACACCCCTATTCTATTTATTGTAGTGTGAGTGGGCCCAGAAACTTGGATTGCATGTCTGCTATGTGGTGTGTAACAGCTCTAATCACTATGCTGGAGGATCATCTACTGGCTGTAATTTCCTTCAATCCAATCCCCATATCCCAGTCTGTTTTATGGTGTCAACAAGTCCTGGTTAGTAAAATCGGGGCAAGCTTATGAACTCATCATTGATAATGTCTCTTTTTTTTCTTCTTTTTTTTTTGACATGTGACCATCATAACTTAACAAACCAGTACGTAAAGGAGTGGTGGGGCTTCCTAATGAGTTATTGTTTCGGCTGTTGATGATTTCCTTGATTTTTCTTTTGCTTTGTTTATGTTTATGCTTTGTGAATGTTTGTATCTAGGTATCACACCTACACCTCCAAATACATGAGAAGCTTCGTTCAGAAGCAGGTTGATACAAAGTATTGTAAGTTATCATTAATAGGGGCGCTGATACCAAACAGGGAAGAAAATGGCTGACATCAATCAAGAAGTAGTGACTAGATGATTGTTTTTAAAGCCATGGTTCTATTTGCATGATAATTTATTTCTCGCAAGAACTTTTTTTTTTACTGTGTAGCTATAAGCAGGGTTGTTGTTTTTTTAACATTGTATACAAATAACTTATCCCAGGAATTTGTGATGGTTGTGTTTTATTTTGTAGGCGCACTTGCCTCTGGTTGTCCCCACGATAAAGTTACGTTTAGTAAACTTACACACAGCAATTTGCTTGGCTGGCTAACATCAATGAAAGTGTGCCATTCTTCATTACCTTTAGAGAAGGATCTAAAACAAGTATATGAACACATTAACAGCATAAAATTTGTTGGTGAGTTGGGTTCTTAGCTATTAATATTCTTTTCACATAACCTTTATTTCTTCCTTTTTTTCCCTCTCTGTATAGGAGTTTTTTTCTAGTAAAAATGCTGTGCCCACTATTCGAGACCATCGGTATGCCAAGTCGTCATCAAACCATGTGAATTCTCAACCAGAAATCAGCAGTAATGTCCACAGTACACTGTCAATTTCGGTAACATTACCATACAAAGAACTCATCATTTATGCAAGCATGCCCAGACTCACTATATATGTATACATTTTCCTTTCATTTTGTTCAGTCTCAGCAGTTTCTTGAAATAAAGCTTTGTACAATTCCACCTAAAGCTCCAACTGTCAACGGGCACCTTGAGGTTATCGAGATAGCTAGTGTCAGGGTTGGTGATTTGCAAGCCTAACCTTAGCTGCAGAATTGGTGAGGTTAGCATGCTGAGTACTCAGGTGGCAGCATACTGTGTGAATAATGTCTCTCTACCACTGGGACAGCAGTTAGTTGTCTCACCACAATCATCTAGGTCTGAAGTTGTAGGCACTGGACTTACCATGGCTGGAACAGTCTTACATGGACATGAGTTACCGGCTGGTTATGTGAAAGTAGCCATAGAAACATTGAGAAAAATATCTCATCATGGCCAGTACTAAAGAGTGATCAATGCATGCTGAAGTCAGGATCAATTACAGTGTGGCTGATTAGATGTACTCAATGATCATAACTGGCTTCAACAATTCAACATTTCGATTTTTTTTTTTGTTCATTTTAATTTTTTTTTGTTATTGATGTTTTTTTCCCCCTGTATAACCACTATAGTTCCAAATCTATTAGAAGTGCTTATGTGAATATAGGTTCCGCTTGTGAATAAATGTTTTTGACATTGGTTAGTAATGAGAAACTTGGGGGGGGGGGGGGGGGGGGGGGGGGGGGGGGCAGATGGATAGAGATAAAGATACATGATATGTAATGGGTTTGTCTTTATTCACCTGAAATGTTTGACTTGCCAAGTAACACAAACATGTTCAGAACAACTACTGACTTCTACATGGCATGATGTGGAAAGGATAGCGCGTGGACATTCCAATTCCATCCTGGAGCCATTAATATTTTCTAAAATTGAGGAAAATGTGGTATAGTGATGCCTCTCTACAAAGGCCACGTTTAGGGGCAAGTCTTTTGGCCCTCTTGTACTTTCTTCAAGGGTCTTACTAAAGCTAAAATTTCCAAGATTTAGCTAAGTGAAAAGTGTCCAGCTTTTTAAGTAATTTAACTACTATAGCTAGCTAGTGAAAATAATTTCTATGTAAAAAAAATAAGCCAAACACTGAGCTCTACAATTCTATAAATAATAGCTATATCACGTCAATAAAGTAATAACTAGCTATAGACTACTGTAGGGTGAGGAATTTAATCGCGGTATAATCACGCTTAAAATTAATTTAATCACGCTTAAAATTAATTTAATTACGCTTAAAATTAATTTAATCCAAACCGCCGCCTGTGATGGCTTCTAGCTTGATTGATATCTATGTCCGCTTTAGAAGAATTAGCTTGAACTGATTATGTGAGAGCTTGAACTAATGCTTGGGAAGAGTTTTGTGGATCAGATATTAAATGAGCTTGAACTGCACAATTAGCATAAGATGACCACTAGCTAACTGAATTCTCTGCCTAGCACTGTGCCTCTGTTGGAGACTGCATGGATAATATTGTAGTCTAGTATAGTTGCTACAAACTAAGACAAATAGATTAGGAGTGAGTGAGATAATTCTTCCACTCCCTTCAGATTTTCAAGGTCCTCAATTATTTCAATTAATTAGCAATAAATTAAATAGTTTGAAGTAGGTCATGTGATTGGTGCAATCTGATTGGCTCTGCGTACATTCCTGTAGAATGGTAAAGGGTCTGGCATGTGAGACTAGTGAGACTAGCCACATATAGCAGGCAGCTTGAAATGTCCATTTTTAGTACAGATCTTTGTCCATATTCTCATTATGAGTAAGTAGTAGCTCTCGAAGTCACTGGAAGGCTACTAGCATAACCAGAATCACTACACGCATGACCACAATCACTACAAGCACCACCAGAATCACTACAAGCACCACCAGAATCACTACAAGCACACAGGGCAACAAATTGAACTTCCTGCAGTCAAGTATTTAGGACATTTCATACACTTTTACCACCGTCCAGTAGAGTATAGGTCATAACTAGTGATGTGCTTGAGCACAAAATGGCGAGCGAGCGTAAAGACTATACTATTTTTATATGAATGATTTTGACTTCTAACACTAAAGCTACTGAAAATAAGGTCCAGTTTTTAAATTTCGCATACACAGTAAAGGGATTTCAGAACAACTCTCTGCAACTGCTTGAATTGAAGGAAAAAAACAACAATAAAACAATACACGTTATTTAAAAGTTTTCTTTGTGATATTGTTTAGCTAAGTAGTGGTTGTAACACACAATGCTTTGACACAACTGGAAATGCACCTACACAGACTTACCTTCGCGGTAGTCTAGTGGACAATGTATTTTCAAGTAAATACCGTTGCGCACGGCTTATAACCATGACAAAGAGCGCATTGACTTACCACCGCCACTAACTCGAATAGAAATGGAAGTCCCTTATGTTTTCAAGTTTTAACTGCACCCGCAAAAGAATTCAAAACGGTAAACAATTCAATTTCTAGGGTGATACGGGTACTGATCGATAAACCAGAGGATTCTGTTTAGTGCAATTAGGGACGGGGGTCGACAACCGAACTAACACAAAAACGCGAGGGTCAAAGTACAAAATGACATACATACGTCCATACATATATCTAAATAAACAAACATCCCCGATTTTCGATTGTGTTACCCCTGTAAGTGTCTCGCTCGCTACGCTCGCTCGCCAATAATATTATAATGGAGGAATGAAACTGGGCATTAAACAAGACACCACACTATAAGGCTATCATATTAGATGAACTTGCATTATAGAGACATTAAAAAGAACCCTAAACCTGGTCAGCAAGCACACACACTCAGACAAAAATGTTATTTATTATAATCATGGTAACACAATTTCTAAGTAATTGGCGAGCGAGCGTAGCGAGTGAGACACTTACAGGGGTAACACAATCTAAAATCGGGGATGTCAGTTTATTTATTGGCGAGCGAGCGTAGCGAGCGAGACAGTATTAGGGGTGGATAATGCAAAATCGGGTATATGTTATATATATGTATGTATGTATGGATGGTACGTATGCGTTTTTCTCCAAAAAAACACTGCTTTTTAGGCTTGACCCCAGTTTATTCTGAAACTACAGCATTAAGCAAGCCTTACTTTATACTTAAGCTCCAAAGTGTGAGAAAATTCCTGCGAAAACGCTTGCTTTTCAAGAAACAAAAAGTTGATTTTACCGGTTACTATGGCATTGACGACCCATTTCCAGACCTAATTTCAAAACTTCGCCGTTTTAGAGGATACGGAGTGCCGCTTGTTGGTTGTCAAGAGTCATTGGTAGTCAGAATGCCGTAGTATTAATGCTAAGGAACCTACTACTACTCGAGGGAAGCTGAGGTAAGTACGTAATTCCATATTTGTTAGCTAAATATGCAAAAATAACTCTGGCCTTTTTTTTTTGTAGTCAAGAGCTTGTTGTCAACAGTGATTGGTAAATTCAAATAGTCAGAATGACTCAAATTTGGTACTATAAAAGTTACCACTGCTCAAGAAAATGAGGTAAGAAAGTAATTTTTGTATTTGTGTGCTAAAATTGATCGTCTTTTGTTTTGTAGGTGAGAGCTTGTTGTCAAGAATTCAAGGTAATTTAGATGGTCAAAGTAACTTCAATTTGATACTACAGAAGTTATCAATAATTAAGAATGAGGTAAGTAGTAATTCCATATTAGTTGGCTAAAATTACAAATAATAACACTGGTTTATTTTTTATCTCGTAGCTGAGAGCTTGTTCAAGAGTTACTGGTGATTGAGATTATCAGAATGGTTGATGTTTGATACTACAAAAGTTACCATTAATCAGGTAAGAGAGTGATTTTGTATTTGTTTGCTGAAATCAAATGATAACTGCTATTATAGTGTTTGCATGAAGTAAGCTAAAAATAGTAACATTTTATGTTACCTAGCTATCAGGCTCGCTCGCCATTTGTGCTCAAGCACACCACTAGTTTATTTGTATATATGTATGGACGTATGTATGTCATTTTGTACTTTGACCCTCGCGTTTTTGTGTTAGTTCGGTTGTCGACCCCGTCCCAAATTGCACTAAACAGAATCCTCTGGTTTATCGATCAGTACCCGTATTACCCTAGAAATTGAATTGTTTACCGTTTTGAATTCTTTTGCCGGTACAGTTAAAACTTCACAACTTAAGGGACTTCCATTTCTATTCGAGTTAGTGGCGGTGGTAAGTCAATGGGCTCTTTGTCATGGTTATAAGCCGTGCCACAGTATTTACCTGAAAATACATTGTCCACTAGACTACTGCGAAGGTAAGTCTGTGTAGGTGCATGTCCAGCTGTGTCAAAGCATTGTGTGTTACAACCACTACTTAGCTAAAGAATATCACAAAGAAAACTTTTAAATAACGTGTATTGTTTTGTTGTTGTTGTTTTTTCCTTCCATTCAAGCAGTTGCAGAGAGTTGTTACTATGGCACTGAAATCCCTTTACCCTGTATGCTAAATTTAAAAACTTGACCTTATTTTCAGTAGCTTCAGTGTTAGAAGTCAATAAAAATAGTATAGTCTTTAGGCTCGCTCGCCATTTGTGCTCAAGCACACCACTAGTTAGCTACTTAGTGATTCAATGGTTAGTCATTTCTCCTCATTAAACAATCTGAATAATTAACAGAAATTTAGCTACTACAGCAACATTTATGTAAGTAGCTATATGAAGAAGTGATGTAAAGATGACAATGTGAATAGTCATTGTGGAAGCAGTTTCTCCCACATGAACTCAGGAACCTTTTAGAACAGTGTGTGTGCGTGTGCGAGTCAATTAGGTGTGTCATTTGTAAGGCATGCCCAGGAACACAGCTTGATATATTAGGGCTGGATCCGGTCGTGCCAATTAGTCAGTCAATTCATTATCTTGTGCGTTTCTGTGTTGTGTAAACTATTATTTAATCTACTCTACTCCTAGTCTTGTAAGATTCGGGTACGGGTAGCTACTCAACCAGACTGCATCGCATCACTTGAGACTGATTCTGGTGGCAGCATTACCATAAGCCCCAGAAGGTCAAAGCCTCCAGTGTCGACCTTACTAACGCTAACCTGACTGTCATTTCTTTTTTATAGGATGCTATTACAGTGGAACCTCTCTACAAAGGCCATGCTTGGGGTCAAGTCTTTTGACCCTTGTAGAGAGTTTGGCTGCTTTCAGAGTTTATTTTTTATTGTAGTAGATCGCTGTGGTCCATTTACGCTGGCTGTTGTTAAGAGTCAAGTTGTTCTTCGGAGTCCCTTTGTAGAGAGGTTCCACTGTAGTGGCCAATCAAATTTGTCACTAGCTACTACCTCTGACTTCTTTGATGTAATGTATAAGATTTATCTGATCAAGGTCATGTATTCACCTGATAACAATGGCTATATTATTGTTTCAGTCTTTTGTTGTTGTTTCTTCGTAATTTTTTGCTTGATCGTCCTTTCTTCGTTAGCTGTTATAATTCATGGTACTGTGAAACATTTGAGATGAATCAATCATTTACTTCAATTCAGGCAGAAAAATCTCACAAACTACCTGAAACAAAGTATTTCAATCAATCCAATAGAAAAACGTCATGGCATTTAGCTATAAGTGTTTTAAAAAAATTCTAAAAAGCTGTATTAATAATTCTAACAATTATTCATTGTAGCTTATTGTACATTTCAGATCATCTTTTGGCTGAAGAGTGACTGAACAATGGCTTCAATTTTGTAATCCTCCGAAATTTAAATGTGAAAATTTGAAAGATTTTCGCCAAAACAATTTTGGCCTCCATCTGAAAGATTACATAACAATTTAATTATTTAATTAGTTGAGCATCACACAAAAAGATTGACTCCATTATTAATCGCAAAATTACCATGCTCTTCTCTAAATAACAAGTGTAATGAGTATTATTTAGGCTGCCAACAAAATATATTACAGACATAGTTTAGTACATAAAAGTGATGTGCTTCAGTATTAATGGGGAGCAAACCGGTCAACTAAAGTTTATCGCCGAATTACGCGTTTTTGCGTAAAGCACGAGGGTGCTTCACAGCGAGGGTTACGCATTTTTGCGTAACCGCCATTGTACCCGCTTCAATTAGCTACCAGCAGCAATCGCATGTGTTTCAAGAGCTCCCACAACCCCGTAGCGATTCTCCTGTGAGGTTAGTGTAAGGGAGGCAAGGTCTTAATGACCCTTACCATAGAAAATTTTTTAGTATTTGTAGATTTAAATTGTAGCACTGTTTGTGTATAAAAAGAAAATCAAAATTACAACAAAAAAAAAAATTATGCATATAACTAATAAACAAAAATATATATCAATATGATATTTAAAGACTGCCAAGAAGTCTTCATAGAGGGCAGTGATGAAGAATTTGAGTCTTCATAGAGGGCAGTGATGAAGAATTTGATGATCTCAAAGAAATAGAGATAGAATAAGGCAGAAAACTTCTCAGGTGTAGAGGTCGGTGGCCAAGAAGTCTTCATGGAGGGCAGCAATGAAGAATTTGATGACCTGGAAGAAATCAAGGTTGAAAAAGGCAAGCTATTTTAGCTTTGTTTGTTCATACACAGAGGGTTATATAGATTTTGAACAACACCAATCATAAAAAGGTCTAGTTATTATTGCATCAGGATACAGACTTTCTTCCTCCCAGTTCTCCCCTACTTGAAGGTGCCCATAAAATGTATTTCTTAGGAGAATTCATTTAAACCATTTAAACCCCACCCAATATTGTAGGGTGGCAAATGTGACAGCTTAATTGGCCTCTACTTTAAAATTACTTCCTACATCCATGTAATATAAAAACTATAATTCAGATATCTTCTTAACATTATGATATTTCATAATGAGCACTAAAACATTGGATAATTAGAATGTTTTGGCTCAAAGTCTCAGATTGAAAACTTATGAGTCAAAACATTCCATTGGGTTTCTACTCATGCTATATGAAAAGCTTCATTGAGTAAAGGAACCAGTAGTACAATGTTTTCAAAACCAGTACGTAGATTATTTGATTATTAGTATGGCGCGTAAATTGCCAATTCAAAAATGTATGGAAAAAAATCGCTGCTCAATTGAAACCGCGCGGGGAAAGTGAAATAGCATGTAGCTAAGTGAAATAGCACGGTAACTAAGTGGAAACACCATGGTACTAAGTGAAATAGTTTGGGTAAGTGCCACGCATGAAGCGTTAACCTTGAAAACGTACAGTTCGAGTAGTTTCTAGTTGGAGACAATGTCATTATTTACCACAGAAGCTCTATCCGTGTTAGACGGAATGTTTCTGAAAAGATTAGGAGGACCCGTACGTTGAAAACGAAGTTCCAGAGGAAGCTAATCCTGAAGGAGATAGTGAGTGAAACATATGGTGTAGCTACAATTGCAAATGATTAGTTTTTAAAGCTGGCCTACTACTATTAGCGAGTGATAGCACTGGTAACCTGTGCTATTAGGGATCAATAGCACTCGTAAATCAATTGAAATAGCACTCGGTATTGCCTCATGCTATTTCAATCGCATCACTCGTACTATTAATCCCGAATAGCACGGATACCCATGCCATTACTCATACACACTTATTATACAGATTACCACAAAATAATTGCTAATGGGGTATACAAAATATGTATTACTAGTGGTGCGCTCGAATAGCGCAAATGCATGGCGAGCGAGTAAATATATGAGTATAGGTAAAGATGATTTGTGAAGGAAATCGCGCTAAATAATAGCTTGTAATAATAAATTTTTAACAATAATTAAACAGTTGAATACTGTGTTTATAATACAGATTTTACTTGATATGTAACATTCTTACATCAATGCTGAAGTCTTGCAAGATGATAATAATTCAGGATAATGGAAAATGATACAGCACTAGCAGTCTTGTAAGATCAGCTATGCCCTTCTGAATAAGAAGTCATTAGAAGCACCCAAATTAAGGAGAACGATTTATAGTAACTAGCTAGGCATCACTAAAAGATTCAGTACAAGCAAACATATTGCTTGTCCATTGTTTCTACCTAGACAGCAAGGGTAGCAATACCAAGAGCAATCCCATCACACTAAGTTTTCCATGCAGGAACGTTCCCCTTTTGTTAAATTTTGGCAGTCCCATACAATATTATAATAGACTTAATGTGCTGTAAAAAGTCTGGCCAGGGAGATCACTCCCGACTCAAAATATCAACTCCTACCATAAATCCTGAGCAAGCAGCTATATTGGGGTCAGGTGGAAAACTAACCTAGACATCTTCGGTGATGGTATACCAGAATACTTCCAGTGCACACACGCAACGTAAAGAGTGTACATTAATAGAATCCGGAACATACACAGCAATCCCCCAGTGCCATAGAGGCAGTATAAGAAGACCATAGCTATTGTGAAAGCTACACTGCAGCAATTTAAATTATGAACTATTATTATAATATTATGTATTTCTAGTAATTTTGGTAAAGGTCAACAACACAAACTTCATCATTTCCTGTCCACACCTTCTGGATTATACCGCGCGCGCTCATCAATACAAAAATGCCCAACCCACACTGTGCCTTCTGCGTTTGTGAAAGGCGAGGACAACGTACACTTTATACGCCTCTAAAAATTTTCGAAAAGGGGGGACAACATATAGTTTATGCCTCTACAATTGTTGCTGCTTTTTGACCTTAATATTAAATCAATTATGATATGGCAAAGCTTCTCTCTACGAATTAAATGTGAAATTACTGGAATCAGCAGCTTAAAATGAGTAAGTGGCTAGTGAAAAATTAAAATGATCCCACTGAGCAAATAACTAATTCAATATTTTGGTTACAAACATTACAGATACTGATATAAAAAATTAACAGCAATAACGACAAAACTAAATAGCAATGAGTTGCATTATATGTAGTTACTACAGCAAAAACATTCTTTGGGATTAACAAAAAAAAAAAAATAGTCATCATCATAAGTATTATTTTAAACTCAGAGTGCACATCAAGTCATCTTTAGGTTGCAATGTCAGTCTTGCAATTGTTTGTACTTTGTAGCCTTCCGGAAACTTGATGGTAAAAGTTTTTATTATTTTAGCCAGCGCCATTTTGGCCTCCATCTATAAACACAAAGAAACATATACACTAGTGGTGTGCTTGAGCACAAATGGCCAGCGATCCTTAAACTACACTATTGTTAAACGATTGATTTTAACTTCTTACACTCAAGCTACTAAAATGAAGTCAAGTTTTTAAATTACGTATATACGGTAAAGGGGATTCAATGCCATAGTAACCGGTTTGAATTTAAAAAGAAGCAACAAATCAAGTCACGTGATTTAAACTTTTTCTTTGTGATAATCTTAGTAGTAGTTGTAACGCACAATACTTTCACACAACTGAACATATAATCGTGGTTAGTTTAGTGGACAATGAATTTTCAAGTAAATACCGTTGCATAAATAGAAATGGAGCAAGTTTTTTAGTTTTAACAGCACCCGCAAAATAATTCAAAGCGGTAAACAATTCAATTTCTAGGGTGATATGGGCAATGATCACTAAACCAGAGGATTCTGTTTAGTGAAGTTTGGGACGGGGTCGAACACGGAGCGAACACAAAAATACGAGAGGGTCAAAATACAAAATGACATACGTATGTCCCCACATATAAACAAAAATCCCCGATTTTCAATTGAGTTACCCCTGATAGTGTCTCGCTCATTTCGCTCGCTCACCAATAATAATTCTCAAGAAGGATGCAGCTAGCAAATTGTCATTCTTTGTATTTAGTAACTATGTGTTTGTATGACAATAAGCTATAAAAATATATATTTTAAGCCGTTGTATTATGACATCTAAAATTGATCAACTATACAACAGCAACAATGAGGCTTAGTAGTCTACTTCCTCAATTAGCTAACTTAACAACACTTTTATCCCTGATTTCAAGATGTAAATAGTTGTCATAGATAAAATGGGTGCAAAAAGTGTACATCTATGATAGATGTACATATTTGGCACCAATTTTATAATAATTATAATATTCCCAAGGAAAAACGTCATAATTTGACATTAAATTTATTCATTCCCTCTATGAAGTGAAGTGATCACGGTATAAAAAGCCTAAAACCTGGGGAAAAAAATCCCACACTTTGTATTTCACTTTTACACATTCCACATGAATGCAAAAGTACATTTCTATAATCTGTAGCCAATTCAAAACAATGATAATGACTTAAGTAAATAACTTAGGTTTAGTTACATAAAATAGCATAAAATTGATAATTCTTTACACACATTATCATAATTTAATGATCATAATAAGATTGATTATGCAATGGCCTCACATAAAATTACAATTCCACAAATGAGCTATATGTTCTCTACCCAGTCTAATTATCCATAGAAGCCATTAAACGTCTAGGATTGAATCAGTTTTTATACAGAATACAATTTAAGAATAAATTAAAAATCTACCAATAAAGCTTACACTGTTAAAAATGAAGTATTATAATAACACTTTTGATGTGTAAATCAAGAGTGTAAAACTTGCAGTGTTATAGTAATACCAAGGCCAGTGTTAATTGTAAGTGTAAACACTGCATCATTCTAGTAACACTGACATAAGTGTAATTGTGCAAATTGATGTAAATGACCACATTTTTTTTGTTTTTTAACATTTATTTACCTGATAACATTCCAGCCATTATCATTAAGTGGTCGTACTTTATTAAAATCAGAGATAAATTTTACAATGAGCTAAAGATTTCATACTGTATTTTTATTTAATTTTTTAGCTAATATACTGATACAAGTTCATAAAAGCTTACAAACAAGCTGTAAGGGGGTCTTAGCTGCAATAGCTAGCTATAAAAATTCTATAATTGACAGTAACTTTGTTAGCTACTTATATAGCTAAGCTAACACACGAAATAGAAGAAATCTAGCCAATGCTCTGCCGCAATGTCGATTATTGAAATCCTCACAGGAAGACCGTCTTGCTCTAAAAACTTTGGTTAAATTTTCTGAGAGTTTGTTTACATGTGAGTGCTTACCGAATGCGCGGTACGGTATTTATTGCAATGTGCACAAACACCCACATTTTCCCCGAGAGTGGTTATTAGAATATTCTCGGCCTCCTTTGCAGAAGGCTATGGTGTTTTCAAGTGCTGGTCGTGTCTTGGATCTTTCGGAGAACCGGTAAGTTAAAATGTGTGTTGATTATTGGAAACAATAGAGCGTATTGGCTAGTGTAAGTGATGCATTTGAATATAGTTAGCCATTTTAGTTGAGTTTGAGCAGGGAAAAGGTAATTTCTTCTTTCTGAGAGTTATGTCAAAAATTATTTACTGCACTTTTTTTATTTATTTTTTCATATATAATTTTAGGCTACAAAAAAAGTGTTGTGGTGAAAATCTAGATGCTCTTGGAGATTACCAAAGTAAGAATATACAAGTTAACACAAAATTACTACAGTTGTTATTTTAGCCGTTGTTTATAAACCATATTTTCTTTACTCTCAGTTTGCTCTTTATTCTTCTTTCCCCAAATATTTTCCCCAAATTAAATATGCCACACGCTTAGTTTGTGTTACATTTTTGCTTTGAAGTTTAATGTTTTTACCAATTATATATGAGCATATTTTTATTCACATGACTTTTCCATAGTCAATAATGATTACTTTAACACTTCAGTTTGTGTTCTCACTCTGTCCAGACTATTCATAAGCATTATCATGCTATAAAGTGATAATAGTAAAAAATGTATTTTGTACACAAATACTTTTGTTTTGCTTAGTTATTCTATTCCTATATATTTTTGTGTGTTTAGAATAGCATGTTTAGTTGTGTTTATGTGTGTATGTATTTTGGATAGCGTGTTTAGTTGCATTTGTGAACATGTCTAGAATTGAGTGTTTACTTGTATTTGTTGAGTGTTTAGAGTGTTTAGTTGCATTTTTTGTGAGTGTTTGGTTGTGTTTGCAAACATGTTTAGAATTGAGTGTTCAATTGTATTTGTGAACATGTTTAGAATTGAGTGTTTAGTTGTGTTTGTGTGTGTGTGTGTTTAGAGTGTTTAGTTTCATTTTTGTGAGTGTTTGGTTGCATTTGTGAATGTGTTTGTATATTGCTTTATTGATTTATGTTATATTTTTATGTGTCAATGCAGGTATATTTATCTTGAACATGATGAATCATAAATGGAGTGCATATCATGATATTTACTCATGTTGAAAGGACAGCTTTAAAACTGTTTACTTTATTCAAACTATTTTTATATTTTCATTGTCAATCATTTATATATCAATAATTTTGAGGTTATGTGAATGAGGTGTGGTCAATATTTGCTATTAATACCATTGAAACATGTTACTTAGTGCTATAATAAGCTTGCAGAAGGTGTTAAATACAACTCTGCTAAAGATGTTTTCCAAACACATCTCAGAGTGTTACATTGTAACCCTTTGTGCAGTGTTGAGGAAACATGGCTGGGGCATAAATTCCTCCCTCCCGTGGGAACGCTCCTTGCAGTGTTACTGGAACACTTCATTTTTTACAGTGTATACGTTTATCAAAGCTTGTAATAACATTCAAATTCACAATAATGTCTATCACTTACCAAAGCAAAATGTTTGCCAATGCATGATCTATGGCCTAGTCCAAATGGGAAGAAAGTGAAGGAATTAGGTCTGGATGGGAAAAATGTAATGTTGATGAGGATTCCGATTAAATCTTAAGCTAATTGAAAAAAACAACTTACTTCTTTCGATCTGGGTTAAATCTGTCAGGATTAAAAACATCAGGGTCATCAAAATGTTCTGATTTTCGGTACATGTTGGTACCTATAAACTATATCACAAATTAGGTCCAAATAGAGTTATGTATGGACATGAAATGGTGATAAGCCACAACTCCAAATTTTGATGTGACTTGATGTGACTCACCAGCACACTAGTACCACTAGGAATGGTAAAGTTCCCCACAGTCAAAGAAGAGTTTAACCTTTTACTCTGTCCAAAAGCAATTGGATAAAGTCTGAGTGTTTCATTGATGACCTACAAAACATCAATCAAATAAGGACTGAACTAGAGATAAAATAATATCAAGATGAATCAAGAACAAACAATTTAGTACTATATTAGGAGCACTAACAAACAAGTGAACTGTTTGATATAACCCAAGTGCGAACATTATTTAAAAGGCCTTAAAATACGCAACTCTGAATTTATCTGCTTAATAATTAAGATCCAGATTCCTTTATTTATACCCATCCAGCTGACATGTGAACTTACTCAGTCATAACTAGGTATGCACACTCTGTGGGCGGAGAGGAGACAGAGACGAGAAAGAGATGAAGACAAAGAAGAAGAACAAAGAAGGAGAACAAAGACAAAGAAGAAGAACAAAGAGAAGAGGAATGCATGAACATTGATGTTGTGTCATTGAGAGACAGTTGTATTTATAATTATTTATTAGCATGGTAAATCACAGTGTGTGTTTGTAATCTACAGTGTATGAGCATGCCATGGTGTGTTGTGCTTATTTTGTGTCCGGATGTTCCGTGACCACATCCCACATTATTTGTGCACATGGGTGTCTTCTGACATATAAGCCAGGACACGCATGCGTATCAGTTAGTTCCCCCAATGTTAGTTTAAACCCTAAACTGAATTCAGACTTCAGGGAGAGGGCTAGCGAACTCTGGTGGCAGCGAGTAACAAGAGTGTATGAGTAAAAGAGTGTAACTGATACTTCTCCTCTACCTCTGGCGGCTTACCTTCAGGCTTACAACCTTTACCTTCTGACCCAGTTTGGATTCTCTGTGGTCAGTGACGGTCGACCCACAATTGGTGGCAGCGGAGCGGAAACGAGTCTTTTCCTACGGTTGTCTATTTGAGCTACTACTTGGACGTCTACTACCGATTTCAAACTCGGGTGGATCGTTTCTGTGGCCTAACGTGTGCGTCTGACTGCTGCTACTGACCGACTTCAAACTCGAACTACGTCGCGGCTCGATTTCGTTCGCCTATCGCCTCTGGTTTGCCATTATCTTCCTCATCCCTATCTGGAGCACACTACACGTGGCGCCTACTGAATTTCGGCTGAGTTGACTTGTCAATTTCCGTGTTTAGCACTTCGTGTGTACTAATTGGTTCTAATTTTGTGGCACTTTGTTTGTCATTTGTGGCATTTTGTGTGTGCGTTTTACAGGCAGCATGAGTTTTATACTTCCTTAGTCGGTCTGTGTTGATCATCACTTCGTCATTTGTTGTGTCAGAGTGTTTTGTGGCTTACTTGGCATTTTTGTATGTAGTCATTTTGTGCTGTTGTCGTTGTGTCTCTTGTAGGACATCTCCTCCTTTGGTTCACCTTGATGACTCATAGAGAGCAGCCGGATAGAGAGTGTAAAACTATCTGGGCGAACTCTGGTGGCAGCGGGGAGTAGTAGCTGTAAATGTATTTTTACAATCGTAGAAATAAGTCATTTCACAATCAACTGATACAAGTAGATGAAAGTTCTGATTATATTACAGTTGGGATTGCTCATGCCTTTGTTGGCCCACATGATTCAGCACTTTTTGTTAAAAATCAAATATTGATAATATATTATTATGAAGAAACAAATCTTCAGCAAATCCACACAAAGCATCCATTATTGATGCTGTGATTACCAGAGGAGAAATATGAAAAAATAAACAACTAGAAACTCTATTACGATCACAATTTAAACATTCGATGTACTAATTGATGATTAAAAAGATTATAAACTGCGACAAAATGTTTTCTTTAACACTAGGCCAAAATCTGATATTTCCTGCAAGTCCCACAGTGTAGGAAATGTATCTATCCTACACCTATCCCATGTAGGATAGAACAGGATAGACACACTTACTACAGTGCAGGGATGTAGGAATTTATAATTTTTGCCTAGTGGTTTACTGTAGCATTATGCCACACAATCTAAAATCGCCTCCGCCCACTACCCTTCCTGACGAAGAAAAAACAAAACAAAATATAAACAACAACAACATTATTTCAAGATACGGCTATAATAATCAATACTAAAAAAAGTGAAAACATACTTGTTCAGTATACTGAAGCTTCTCTAAATCTTGCTCTGTCACTGTCGTCCTTTCTCCAAGAACATCATCCAATTCTTGTTGTAATCTATGATATTTTCAAATTAACGGTAAGGTATTATATAACAATATCTATTACCTTTCTAAAACATTAGGGTGTTGAACAATAAGAATAATGGCAAACATCATAGTGTATGCAGTTGTCTCCTGACCTGTTATACAGACATACATATAAATGACAATAATTGCTAATAAAACTTAACGTACCAGCTACATAAAAAATGATGAAGTCATCTACCAGTTCTTCTATTTCCACATTGTCTCGATTGCCTAAAAAATAATATACTAAATATTGTATCTTTACGGTCCATTATTCTTACTGGAGAGCATGTAAGTAAGGATATCTCTAGGAATTTCTCCTCCATCCTGAATCATTTTAATCCTTCTCATAATGCAATCCCTGCCTATTTTCCTCAAACCTAGTACTGATTGTTTGTATCCTTTAACTCTCTTGGGGTACAATAGCTATAGAGATTAGGAAAGACTAGATAAAACATTAAATGTGCTATTTTTAGCGGTATACCTGATTCAAAGGAGGATAGATAGAAGTGAATGATAGATTTAGTGCTTGCAGTGAAGAGTTTACTGCATAGTTGAAAACATTGAGATTATTCTCTTCTGGAATTTGAATTCCCAGAGAATCTGGAGTCCAAAGTTTTGAAAAGTCTGTACCAAAAGCCACCTAAGATAAAATCACATAAAATTAAGAAAATGAACTTATTGGTTCACTAACGACACCTACCATACCTTGCTTATGATATCTGAAGCCATTTTCATGATTATATTTTTCAGTGGCACCTTGGTTGTACCATCGGCCTGAGCTTTGAGCATGTCTAAAGTTGCATCTGTCATTTCATTGAAGGTTGATGAGAGAGATTTAAGATACCTAGAAAAAGAAGTTTTTACTATGACATGACCTCCTAAGATTTAACAAACTCTATACATCAATACTTTGTCACTCAGTTAATTTACAACTTAATACCTATAGTCCCTCTTTTACAACATTATTATAAATGAATATGTTACTTTGATGAATAAATGAAGACTATTAGTAAAATGACAATAAATCTATGACTTTGAGAATGTAGAAAGTTGCATTAAATAACACATTATAAGAAGTTAATCAATGTGCTCACGCCTTCTTGAATGCGGCATCATACAGCTGCCGTCTAGGCTTCCAAGTATCATAATCTGGAATAGCAACAAGACCTTTCTCTGCAAATCTAATGTTACACTGCATATATAACATAACATTATGCCAAATAGAGCCTCCTTACCTCTCCCCAAATACTCTGGAAAATGCCTGCACAAATACAGGGGTTTTACCATTCTTGATATTCAACGTCACATCCTATAATAACATAGAAAATAATTAGGTAATAACGCAATCAGTAAAAATGCCACAATACAAATGTCATCACTTATAAACCCTGAAAACATACAGGTAAAACAAGTGGCCACGTAATTCAACAAGGATGACATTTTTATTTCAGATTGAAGTTAACACGGTAATTTAAAGTACTTACTTTGATAACAGCTGGATCAAGAGTTAATATTATAGGTATGTGAAAGAAAAATACCAAAAAAGTTTTGGATTCCATTCGTTCTGCCCTATAAATAAGAAAAATAAACAAATTAGCTACAACAAAGGATTAGACCCAGTGGAAACATCTAGCTCTAGAGGATGGGAGGGGCCAGGATGCATTTCGTTAATTCAAACCTTATGAAATCAATTAGAAATTCTATTACACACATAAATAAATACAAAGATGTTCAGCAAATGTCAGTATCCAATGTCCCATGTCTACCTTATCACACTATAATATTATTACAAATGGGGAGAGGGGAGGGCTGGCCTCTTTCATCCTCCTTCCCTATATCCACCATTTTTTTTACAAACTACACACCCTCTTTTGTCAGTCTCAGTACAGCTGAAGAAGGTATAAGGACCACAACGTTCTGAATTATAATAAATTGTATAGTGCGTTCAATTGCTGAATAATATTAAAATAATATTTTTATATCCAATGTAGTAAAGAACCTTTACCTCTTAATTATAAGGAATAATATCTATGGTTAGGCATCAATGTCACCAATTAAGTTTCACCGGCAATAAAAGGTTAGACTACAGAATGCACTGAAGTTTTTATAGCGTTTTGTAACTGCTGAGTTGTAAAAGAGTATGCGAGTTTCTAACCACACTGTTGCGTGGCCAATCCAACGGCTGTAATAGGGACTGCCCCAAAGTCAACCTTGCTGCGATGTATAAAATAGCTCGAGTTTGCGTCACCTAGCTAACCGTTGCAACCCTACAATAACATGCGTACCCAAACGCCCACACCCTCTATGTTTTGAACTTTGTACTCCAAACACCCTAGTCTAGTTAATGAAAAATTTTCTAAAAAATTTTTGAAAATTATTTGCTGGAAACTCCACACCAGCCTAATTTATACGGTAGAGAAAGCGGTCAGTGAATGCAGGCGTCTAGTATCTGAGCACAGGTTACTCTGCTATCACCCTCTAGGCCAGTTTGTTTTGTTTTTTGTTGTTGTTGTAGTTGTTTTTGTTTTGTTTTTGTTTTGTTTTGTTTTGTTTTTTAGCTACACTGTTGTAACGTTCGCTCACTATCTCTTTATTTAGGATTTGCTTCCTCTAGAACATCGTTTTCAACCTACTGGGTCCTACTAATCTGTTGAAAAAAATTTCATCTATAGCTAATCCGGTTAGAGATTCTGTGGAGAATGACATTGTCTCCATCTAGAAACTACCTGAACTGTACGTTTCCAAGGCTAGAGCTGCACACGTGCGCGCTTACCCATACTATTTGACTTGGCTACCGTGTTAGTATTTCACTTAAATTTATAACAGATGAAAATAATTTTTACAAACATACAAAGTACAATTACATTTTGTAGCTAACACATACACAGTAGATGATTTCACAGACTGCATTAATACTTTCACTTCCTATCCACATTGCCCACTTCCTGGCCTGACCACTTAATAATTGGTGGAGCCGGCCCCATATACATGTTTTTAGTCTATAATTATACAAAACTCTAGATGTAAGTTTGTTGCAGAAGATTCGTCCTTGTAGTATCTTTGCTGCTGGCCATATCACTTCAGACTTGCTAAATTTGAGGTCTGAATCAACTACATGATAGGGCTAGAAAACGCAATAGTTGTAAAAGTGAGCTATTAATTAATACTTACTGAGAGAGGTAATGCCTTCCCTCCTTCTACTAGTTGAGCAACTAGAATAACAGTGAGTTGAGTTTGTTTAGTGCCATGGAATAGCAAGTCTACCCGAGTTTTTAACTGTTGCATAAAGTAAATGTGATAACGCAACAATACATCCCATTTCTGATTAGACAATAATCAAGCATTCACTATTTTTTTACGTGACCCAACAAGAGGTCACTTTATAGTAAATATAGTTGTGACAGTTACAAATGCAATAATTTCTCTATTATCAGTCATATCAGTTGTCGTGAAAGTCGTCAGCTCTTATCTCAAGAGGAGGAGTTATTGTCGACTTCAAGGGTAGATGCTGCCACCAGAGGCAGTCTCAAATATCCAGGCAATATGGAGGGGTTATGGATTGAGGGTCCGCCCTTATCTCTCATAAGCCAGACCTAGGGTTCTAAGTAGCTACTGGCCTTATGGTTGACTTGATTAAAATTAATTAACAAGAACCTTGAGTACAAGAACCTTGAGTACAAGAACCTTGAGTACAAGAACCTTGGGGTATGCCGGCCAGCCAGTTTATATAGAAAACCAGTCGACACACCCCTATTCTGAGTGAGCATGATATATAAAACTAACAGGTGCTTAAATTTGATTGGTGGAGATGAGATATGGCCGGCTGCAAAAATGGAAGGATAAGTGTGAATTAGTGTTAGGGTGAAGAATACTAATTAGTGATCTGTTAATGAAATAAATACTACAAGTAATTATGAAACAAATAGTAATAAACAATTACATGTTGGAGTGGGGTTGTGTTATATGTGTGGCTGGAGATGTAATCTGTGCTGGAATCTCCACCACACAGTTAAATGATATTTATTGCTTATTGGTTTTTGTATGTGTATATTGTGTACATGCCCAGCAGAGATGCTTGGGAATGTTCACTATGTGTGTAAACATATTATAAGCTCCTATAAAAGCTAATTATCATTAATCAGATAGAAAGTTGGTGGTGCAGGCAGCACAGGTAACCTAATTGGTTACACTATAAAACAGATATTTTGAACTTTGTTTAATGGAACATCAGTGGTGTAGATATGAAAGGGGGCTCCGCAGGCTGGACCTCCATTCATAATTTTGTGTATATGCTGTACAATGCACCTCTTTAATAATGTACTGTCTGTTTAGGTATGTGACTGGAGTTACTCATTATTATCACAGTGTCATCTCATGGCTGGCTGTATTGGCAAGCTCATCAATTTCCAAGACATACAATAGAAAGTACAATTCTGTTGCAGGACAATGGCTAAGTGATAAATTCGGAACTATCCCAGAGCTTTCAGGACAAGTATTTTATTATATTAAATAAAATATATCATAAAAAATAATCAAACATATAAAACTACTCATTTGAACACTGTGAAGCTAACAACAGGTGTTTACATTTTCTATGGTATTGATTAGCTAGGTTCTAGTCATTGAGTGATATTGTACATTTCAGATCATCTTTCGGCTGAAGAGTGACTCTAACAATGGCTTGAATTTTGTAATCCTCGGGAAATGTAATAGTAAAAGTTTGAATAATTCTAGCCAATGCAATTTTTGCTTCCATCTGTCATAGAAAACAATACACAATAATTACATCAGTACAAAGTATAATGAATCACCAAGGGTGTGAACATTTAGCATTACTATGCACTAGCTAGCTTTTACAGTGACAAAAAAAATTATTGATTTGAAGTAGTATAAAAATTATATTTCAATGTGTAGCTCATGCTTATAATCAAAATTTAAAAAGACAGCCAATTTTTATTGACTAACAATAAAAAATATTGAATTCTCTCTTTCTCAGCCTTCCAATAGCTATATTCTCTTTTTTCCTAGGCTTTTTGTAAACAACACAGAACTAAAAGATATTTGGCTGTCACTGAAGATCAAACCCAAGAATATCAGCTTAATGCACACCAATTATACAGAGGAAGAATTCATAACTATTGGTATTCAAAATGTGTATATAGTTAGAGAAATAATAAGTCAATACTTCACTCACCAATGCAAAATATTTTCCAACACAAGATCTGTGGCCAATTCCAAATGGAAAAAAAACAAAAGAATTAGGCCTGAAAAAATATTTAAATACGTAATCAGTAATTGCTGAAACATGTCCCATTGGTACAACTTAATTATCGACTGTACATTATGAAGCAATACAACTTCATATACAATATGCAATACCATTCGTTATTAATATTTTCTATACAATAACCTTAAATTATACGGAAGCAAATCATAGCCTATCTTTGGTGCTTCCATATCTTATTCTACTTCAATGATTTAATAATGTCTAATTACTTTTTATTGTCAGGATGAAACCGACCAGGATTAAAAGTTTCCGGATCGTCAAAGTGTTCTGACCGTCTGCACATATTAGATCCCATACACTACAACATTTCAGTAATTTTTGTCTTTAAATTTAACAAGTAATTGTCAAACTTACGAATATATCTAATCCCGCAGGAAGTGTAAAACCTCCTATCTGTAAGGGTGACATTAACTCCCTGCTTATACCAATAACAGGAGAATAAAGCCGAAGACTTTCAAGCACTACCTAGGAAGTACGTATAATTATATTCAAACAAGAGTACACCACTTATTATAATTATCTATGAACACTTATTGTAAATATTTAGTTTCGTGATAGCCAATACAAATACCTGTTCTGTATACTGCAGTCCATCTAATTCTTTATCAGTTACTTCAGTTCTATCGCCCAGAACTTCACTAATTTCTTGTTTCAATCTAATTTGGTATTACAGGGTCAGGGTTAATAACTATTACAACCACAACATATTACATTAACCTTTCCAGAACATTAGGGTGCTGACAAATTAGAATGATGGAAAACATCATTGCAATTGCTGTGGTTTCTTGACCTAGAATAGTAAAGAAACACTGAGATCTGCTGTTGACCAATAGACAAGACTAAAAGAAATACAAACATATATTATGTGACAGGTTTTAATGTTAATATCAGCCTAAACACGGCATCTAAAGTTTTATATGTTTCTACCAGTAGGTTGTACAGGGCCTTGGGATGACATCCTCCAAATTTGGAAGCTGTACCACAAGCCGTCTTCGCCCTACGCACTACAACACTTCAGTATTCTTGTTCAAATTATTATTGCTGATTTTAATAAAATGTGTGTAAAGGAGTTGCTAAGGCCAGGGGCGTGTCTTGTATCCGTACACTATTACCGCGTGTCTCCGCGACACTATGAGCTCAACCAGCTTAATGTACGCATCTTCAAGAAACTATAATGGCAAGAATTCCGCGAGTATGCAGATTATGTAGAATAGTAAGTGAATTAGTTAGCTACAGTTGTTTTTTTCCCGCTGTTAGTAAAAATCCCGCCAAAAGATTTCTTAGCAACGCTCAGTACACAAGTCTAACCCGCTAGTATTTCTAGCCTCTTAGCGTGAGTTCTAGAGGTCGCCAGAGCTTACAGCTGCGCCACACGTTTATCCATTTCTGCCATAAATTTTTTTTTGAAAAATATCGACCCGTAAGGCTTTACCCGTGAATAGTGGGAAAAAATTGTTCATCGCATTTAAGCTGATTTTCCCAAAACTGGTCACATACGCACATACAAACACACATAATATATGCATGCAAGCATATATACATACACACATACATACACACACATACATAAATAAATACATACATACAGACAGACAGACTGACTGACTGACAATACTACTGTTTCACTGAGGATGAACAACAAAACATGTAATTCGAACATACCAGCAACATAAAAAGTGACAAAATCATCAACCAATTCCTCCATGTTCAGATTCATGTTGTTACCTGCAAATAAGTTTCAACAGATATTTTGTTAAACAACATTGGCCACATTGGTTTAACTACATTCTCTTAAAATTTTACCCAAAAAGAATAGTTCAAATGAAGTTATAAAGCAAATGTTTCAAGTAAATTAAATTGTGTAATGGCAATTTGGGGATACAATTGTCTTCTTACTGGACAGCATGTATGTGAGGATATCATTAGGCATTTCTTCTCCACTTTTTATCCTCTCAATTCTTCTCATGATACAGTCCCTGCCAATCCTTCTCAATGCTTTAATACATTTCCTATACTCCTTCACTTTCTTCGGATACAGCAGCTGAAAATAGATATACAAATACATTAATATTACGGAATCAAATTTAACTTTAACTTTAATTAAAGGGAATAGACTCATTTTGTACTCACTGGAATGAGAGATGGAAAAAGTGAATTGAAAGAAAACTGCATTGCTTTGAACACTGTGTTTACTGCATAATTAAAGACTTCAAGTTCAATTTCCTTTGGAACTTGTATATCAAGTGAATTTTCCGTCCAAATTTTTGAAAAGTCAGTGCCAAATGCAACCTACATAATTAATTTACAACTTGTAGAGTTAAACCCCTATGTTGTAACATTACCTTGCTGATAATGTCTGTTGCAAGTTTAGAAATATATTTTTTTAATGGTATGACAGTTTTTCCATCTGCTACTGGAACTAATTCTTCAATAGTGGCATTTGTCATTTCATTAAATGTGCCCAGAAGAGTTTTAAGATAGCTGAAAAATATATTACCATGTACTTGATGAAAGAATGTAACACAATTCAAGAATGTAAAAGCAATCTTTGAGCTCTCCCAACTCAAACACCAATTGATTGTTCCAAAAATATTCTAGTTCATTACCAATAGGGGATAAATCCAACTCGGCCTTTATTTAGTTGCAAATTGTGTAAGTGTGCTTGGTACATAAATAATATATACTAATGGTATCTCAACACCAATGGTGAGTGAAATAGCCCAATTATATTTTAGGAATTTACGAACATTACATTCTCAATAAAACAATCCATGTTTTATACATAGATAATACACTAAACAAAAGAGATTTTTGAGCCACAAATCTTTGCATACATAATGTGCTGGTAACCCAGTATATTAACTTATTTCTGTACCCTCACAATATGTAGTGAAAATGAAACAGAAAGACAAAACCTAACAACATAACTATTTATTAAATCCAAGGCATATTAAGTATGGATCAATCCCAGTTCAATACAATTAATGTTAGTCGTCAGAAATTTTCATGATGCACTTCACCTTTTCTTAAACGTAGGATCATATAATTGTCGCCTTGGCTTCCACAGTTCATAGTTAGGTAAAGTAACAAGACCCTTTTCCATCAATCTAAAAAAATAGTAATAAGGACTAATAGAATTCTATACTCAGTCAGTTCAAACTATGTGACTATTAATTTGAAAATATAGGTTAAAACATGATTGTAGCTACACTGGCTGTAAAGTATTAGCCATTCCACAATACAGCATCGGTATCGACCATAGTGCTAAGTAGAAGAACAATAAGGAATTACGGAAGTTTAAGAAGAACACAAGAACCATAATACTCCAAAGAAAAAAATATCTGACTTAAGAATGTGGTACCATTGGTGCAAGGGGATAAATAAGAATAAAAAAATGAGACTATTACCACAAAAGAATTAGACAGACTACTCGGTTATTTCTATTGTAAAGTGCAGAGTGCCAGTTGTAGCCTGTATGAACCGAGCGCTCTTATCTCCATTCAAAGAAGTCTGGATAGACAACTAACAAAAATACCATCACATCCATATAACATCATAAGAGATTCCAAGTTTAGCTCATCTCAAGAACTACTCATACCAAGTCTGAAGATAGAAAAGGAAATGCATCACAAACGTTAGAATACACTGAAATTGGGAAGCTTTGGACATCAAACTACCTATAAACTTATTCCTCTACACTCATTGTAGTGTATTGAGTTAGCTAGATGTAATTCACTGCATTAATGATAATAAGAACTTATTATTTTAATTAACCAAATTAATGCATTTGGCACAACCCTAAGGAGATGCAATAAAGCATAAGAATAAAACTTAGGGGGACACAATAACCCAATGCAATAACTCTGAACTCCCACTTCACTGTGAATTATTGCTCATGCATACAATACTTTCCAATTCAAAACATTGTCTACGCAATAAGCTGATTTAGTACATAATAAACATATTCTGATTCTGAATATATATTCTCAATTGAGAGGATAATGGAATGTATAGTATTATTCGTGTTGTCAAGACTACTACTGCCATCATCATATGATTACATCATTAACTAGAATCCTTCTAACAATATTTTATTTTAATTAATAGAGCAAAAATAACACTTAAATAATAATACATAATGGCAGAATTCGTTACCTTTCTCCCATAGCCCTTGAAAATCCCTTAACAAAAAGACCAGTCTTTCTGTTTTTAACATCCATTATTACATCCTACAATATTATAACTTAAAAATTATACATACAATACATGCATAAATACATACTAATGTAAATTTTCTCGTTCTAACAGCCAATATTGTTAATTGAAACTTAAATACATACGTGTATATGTACGTGCATGCATGCATACGTACATATATACATGCATGCACACATATACACATATACACAGATACGTACAATCATACAGAATGCATTTTGTAATGACGGCAAGTATGAAGCAGTAAATAATTATCACGAGAACTCAAAGTATGCATCAATATATAGGCATCGTATTTGGCAAGGTACCTTTCAGCTTATGGGGAGAGGGAGGAAACACATATGCGACCAGTTTTGGGAAAATTGGCCTAAACACGGCATCTAAAATTTTCTATTTTTTTCTACCAGTATGTTGCACGGAGCCTTGGGATGACATCCTCCAAATTTGGAAGCACAAGCCGTCTTCACCCTACACACTACAACACTTCAGTTTTTTTTGTTCAATTTATTAATGCTGATTTCAGGGGGGAAATGTCACACAGGCAAGTTCCTAAGGCCAGAGAGCGTGTTTTGTATTCCGTACACTATTACCATGTTTCTCCACGACACTACGAACTATTCCGGTTGCAGGCGGATTGAAAGAAGTTAAACAGGCTTAATTTATGCCTCTTTGATAGCAAGAATTGCGTGAGTACACGGATTATAAAGAAAAGTAAGTGAACTAGCTAGCTACAGTTTTTTCCCGCTGTTAGTGAAAAGCCCGCCAAAAAAATTCTTAGTAACATACATAAATACATACAGCTGGTCTAAGTGGAGTGTTTCTATTCTCACAGCATGAGTTCTAGAGCTTGCCAAAGCTTACAACTGCGCAATAAGCTAGAGCTAACAGATGTTTATCCATTTTTTTCACAAAATATTTTTGAAAAAGAAGCGACCTGTAAGGCTTTACCCGTGGATACTGAAAAAATTGTTCGCCGTGTATAGGCTGATTTCCCAAAACCGGTCACATATGGAGACAATTTTAATCTGATAATAAAGTTCATTAACTTAAGTAATATATACAATATAATATTAAAATAATGCATAATTTATCTTTTAGAATAAAAATCAAGTCGCACTTTAGTACTAGATAATCTAGTGGAGTTAATACAATCAATAATATAGGGGAAAAACTACTCACTCCCACCCCATAACAAATATATATACTATTTACTCAACCAAGTTTCAGTACAAAAGTATAAGAAGTACACAATCTCGTCTTACTTTGATCACAGAGGGATCCAAAGTGAGTATAGCAGGAGAATGGAATAAGAATATCAAAAATGTATTGGATTCAATTTGGTCAGCCCTGTATAACATTCAAATTAGTACAATTTACCATTTCCCCATCAAACCTTATAGCTACATGTACATATAATAGACTCTAATCATTAGAGTTAAAACAATGGGTTTGTCAATTTGTTTATAGAGTAGATTCCAGTTGCAAGTTATGCATAGGCTCCAAAAGCACTTCTTAAACACCAAATCAAGTTTACTTAGAAATAGAAAAAATCCTGAAAGCAAATTACAATTTTATTGAAGGCAATAAATAAACAAATAGCAAGCAAGTGAGCGTTTCAGCATTTACAGACATTAGTATAGCTTTAGAGAAGTTTAGCAAATTACCAGCAATAGTTGGCAATCTCAGTTTATTATCTATTATCCATTATAACATCCCAATATTTTGTTTATACTTTGCTCCGACATAGTACTTCCTGCAATCAAAAAAATTTGAAAGAGGGAAGTGGTATTTTGTTGTTGTTTTTTGCAATTAAAAAATGGCAACTTGGACGCTTAGCAATTGAGCATCTAACTTTATAAAACTATATTGTATGACATTCATGAGTTCAGAATCCCTTGAGTAAAGATAACTAAGTCATGTACCCTCTCTGAACACCATAGCAGCTATGAGATCATCGGAAATTGAGCTTCAGTTACCGTTAGTAAAAACAAGTCGTAATTTTAGTTCTTTTCTATGTAGAGTAATATAATTATTATGTTTTGTATAATAGTAAATATTTTGCCTTAGCTTGCTTCAAATTAATCTGTTGCTGAATATTTTTATAAAAAAAGAAGTAATAAAATACAATTGTCATACTTTTTCATGTTACTCAACTGATCATCTTATACATGCCTCATTAATATATACATAGTGGTGTGTTTGAGCATATGGCGAGCAAGCCTCCCAAGTTAGGTTACATGAAACTACGGTACTGTTACATGATTAGTTTTAATTTTTGACACTCCAGCTATTGAAGAAGAAAAAACAGTCGAGTTTTTTAATTACATACATATGGTAAAGGGGCTTCAATGCCATTGTGACTATTTGCTGCAACTGTCTGACTTAAAAAAAAGGTAGCTCTAAGGAAATACCACACATGTTTGAATCTAACCCTGTATTAAGACATGCTTATTGCTGCAGTAGCTGAAAAAGTGGTGCAAAGGCAGATAATATATTTATTTGTTAGTCAAACCTATTCTTTAACTAAGCAGTAGCTACAACGCACAACACTTTCACACTAACTTATTCATTGGACATACCAACACAAGACTTACCTTTATTGTTAGACCATTAGGCAATAGATTTTTAGTATGAACAACACTATTGCAAAAGGCGTTTAACTATGACAAATAGAGCATTAACTTAACACCACTACTAATTCAAATAGAAAATGAATTCTTAAATATGTAAAGACATAACTGCATTCGCAAAAATCTGATATGTCAGACACAACATAATTCAAAGGGAATAAACAATTGATTATACGAGGCAAAGATCGATCGACCAAAGGATTTTGGGAACAGGGTCGACTGCAAAGCGAACACAAAATGTGAGGGTCAAAGTACAAAATGACATACATATGTATGTCCACACATATACAAACAAATATCTGATTCTAAATTTGTTACCCCTGTATAGTGTCTCGCTCGCCAATTATTTTTAATACTCCAAAAAGCCCACTAATTATTTAATTAATTTTGCTAGCAACTTCAATGTGAAATCAAGATTTACGTAATAGTAATACCATGGGTTCGAGGAATATCACTGATAACTGTGTCAATCCCAAAGCTTAGCAATAATCCCAAGAGTTGCCTATTTTATATCATAGTTACCATTCTAACAGCGTAAAAGAACCAATTAAAAAAAGAAGATATTGTTGTTTGGAAGGAGAAAATACGCCCAGTTAGTGCAGCAAGTCGCTCCAAAATACTGATAACAACAAGTGCAAACAAGAACAGTGGTGATAGAGCATTGATATCCATTTAGGTTAGCAAGGCAAAGCTTCATAGCTGCTCTAACGAATAATTCACTATGTTAATAAACTGGGAGGAGTGATAGCACGGACAATTCTGTCATAGTTATAATTTTATAGCTAATGTTAATTGAACATGTTCTTACCAAATATCAACTGCAACTGAAAATGACACCTCATCGTCAATTTCTTTCCGTACTTTTAAAACATCTTGTAAATGACCTAAGTAGAAACTATAAAGAATATGTGAGAACTACGTATGATATAGTGTAACAATATGCCACTGCTAAATGCAGAATTTTAGACATTAAGAACCAATAATTTCAAAATATACAGCCTAAACAAATCTAAACTCAAGATATAAATGCTTTACCTAGCTAATATATTCAAGATTTTATCAGTAACAATAACAAAAAAAAAGCACACTAACTTACAAACATGAATGAATGAATGAATGAATGAACAAACGAATGAATGAATGAATGAATGAACGAATGAATGAATGGATGAATGAACGAACGAACGAACGAATGAACGAACCAATGAATGAATGAATGAATGAATGAATGAATGAATGAAAAAGGGAGCAACGAAGTACATATTTATCAAGCTCTTACCTCGTCCTCTTCGGCGATGGTATGCTAGAATACTTCCAATGCACATAGGCAACATAAAGAGTGTACGCAATAAGTAGACCCCCAATTAAAATGACTAAACCAGCCCCTCCATACAAGCAGCAGTAGCTGAGAATGACCATACCCGTCCAAGATTAGCACAACAGTCCAGTGCGGGAAATATAGCTACTAACTAGCCAACTTAGAGCCAATATGTAGTACTAATATTGTTTACCGCAAAAATCTTAACTCGTAAGGTAAAGGGACTATTTCATCATTTCCAGTTGAAAAAATGCTGACCCGGAAACTCCCCGTGTAGGAACCCTTTACCAACTGCAAAGTCGGTCATGCGCGTAAATAAATGGGGGAGTTATGCCTGTCTGGTTAGACAAAATGTTTGCAAGTTTAAGGTTGTAAGTGTGAGGTAAATTGGCAATGACAAGTGAGAGTAAACTTGGGAAAAACTGGTCCTCATAAACCTTTGTATTGTATGAGGGTAACTAGCCAAGACATCCAGACCTTTATAATTTTGATTGCTATCTATTTGTCTGTTATTCAAGACCAAAAAAAAATCTATTCTAACAAAATGAGCATAATACAGTAAACAGCTAGTATGATGTAGATAATTAATATGAATACTATTGGGAAACATGTACAAATTAAATTGCATTATCTTCCACTAATCAGGAGATAGTAAAAATAAAGTAAACTAGCATGGCGATTAGTTCAGAGTCAAAGTGCACATCAAGTCATCTTTTGGCTGCAAGTTCACTCTCTGAATTGCTTGTAATTTATAGTCTTCAGGAAACTTGATATTGAAGGTCTTAACAAGTTTAGCAAGTGTCATTTTCATTTCCATCTACAATATACAAACATCAAGTAGAAAAAAAGACAAAAAATTGCATAACAATAAAATCAATTAAAACTGCATGAAGGTTAGTTCAGGGTTAGAGTGCATAGTAAGTCATCTTTAAGATGCAAATTCGCTCTCTGAATTGCTTGCCAAAAAATTGCGTCGCAATAGAAGTAAATAGAAAGTAAACACAAGGTACATGGAGTAGCTAGTTTAAAGCTACAATATTGAAAAGAAGAAAACTGAGTGATAACGATTTGAGCCAAATAATGTAAAAAAGAATGGTAATTACTAACAGAGGAAATAGGACACATTAATTTTCACTTTAATTTCAGGCAAAAATAAATTTTTTTCATTACTTTTTAGCAATCTAGAAACTAATTCAGTGTATTTGCTTTGCTGTAAAAAAAGTTAGTCAAGCTAATAGAGAAGTGTTCTCACACATTGTAATTAGTATGCTGCAATCTTGTAGTGGACATAACTCTACATAACTTCATTAGCTCATAAAGAACTTCAAATGAGACATCAACACAATGAAGAATCTATACTCCATATCTAACTGATATGTTAAAATACCAGCCTAAACATAATATAGACTTCAATGCTTTGAGTAGTCTTACTAAGCCATTATTACACCGCACAAACCCTTACCATGGCAAAGTGCTTTCCAACACATGATCTGTGGCCCAGTCCAAATGGAAAGAAAACAAATGTACTAGGTCTATAGGGACAAACATCAAGAAATAATTGAAGTTGGATGAAAGCAGCTGAATATGTTATTATTATTTTGAAATAGACTATAAAACTTACTTCTGATTATCAGGATGAAATCGATCAGGATTAAAGATATCAGGATCTTCAAAGTACTCTGGATTTCGGTACATATGAGCACCCACAAGCTATTTCAGCAATAAAGAATACTTTCAATGATTCTGTCTTTCTCAGCCGAAATAGTTCATTATTTCTCTGTTTCCACAGCCAATAAATATTTAACTAAATGACTGAAGATATTGCCAAAGTTCCTCTTAGTTAAGTCTAGTTGAACCCAGAGGAGAACTCGATACCTTGAAACCTCAGGTTAATTTTAATATATATTTATTGGCTGCAAAAATGGAGAAAAACTGCTACATGCATTAACAAAATACTCATCCTAAATATCTTTTTAGACAAGCAATTCTCCAATTGGAGCAGTTTTAATAACTCATACCGGAACTCACCAGTATGGCTGTCTCTCCAGGAATAGTCATGTCTCCTACAGTCAATGAAGATTTCAATATCTTAGCCTGCCCAAAAGCAGTGGGATACAGTCGAAGAGTCTCATTAATGACCTACAAATTACAACTACTGAATGATCAGTATTTAATGAACAACAGAATGAGAGCTTCAAATACCACAAAAAGTACTGGCTAGAGAGTTAATACACATCTTCAGCAGTTTATTGGCGAGCGAGCGTAGCAAGCGAGACACTTACATGGGTAACACAATTGAAAATCGGGGATGTTTGTTTGTTTATATATATATTGGTGTCACTGTTTATGTCATACTTTTTTTGGTGTGTATTGCTGAAATTGTTTTCAGCAGAATACTTAGAATTAAACAGTAGCTATATCATCTGATTAGTACCATTGTTGTTTAGCATATTCACTACTTAGAAAATGAAGCACCAAAGATGCAAACACTTAACATTACTAACACTGGTTAGCTACTACAACTAGTTTTGCAAACAAAATAATAATTTATTTGACATATGAATAATATGGTTTCAATACCTACAGCTTGTACAATGAAAATGGTGAATGTAAATGCTGTCTTCATTAAAGAACCTAAACATGCAAGGAAAACTTACTAGTAGTTTCAACACAGAACTCCAATTCTAAGAATTGGTAACTAGCTTCCTTGCACCATGCAAAACTAACTGGCAGCAAGAATATTGTTTGCTCACATGATTATGACATGACAATAGGGGCATTAATCACAAAAACTAGGTCTAACACAGAGCTGACTGCTTCACATCAACACAAATTTCTGCCAAAATCAATGAAATGAATTAAATGGTAGTTTTGAATAAGTTCATACCACCATATTCAATCATTAAATGTCAGTAATCTCAAAAATCAGAGATTGAGTAGCAACGAACTTACAGACAGATAAGACAACTCTCATAGTCGTCTCACCTTTGCACGCTGAAGGTTAGTAACTGTAATCTTTTATAGCAATGAATTTGATTTCAACTCGAGGTCCACAGCAGCGAGGCAATCTTAATTACCACAAAAGTCTGAATTGTTTTCAGCAATACCGAGCTACACTGTTCTAATATTTGGGCTTGTGTGCTTTACATAACTTCGTAAATCATTACAATATTATGGAGTATCCACAAGGGCCACATTTGTTTTAGCTAAAATGAATGAATTCAAAGCTCTCATGACATACTTGTTCAGTATATTGC
>WLWD01000800.1_pt1 | contig 36155 bp, 14 predicted proteins | sample 6712731 | NCBI WGS metagenome assembly WLWD01 (sample SAMN12718690, study PRJNA576275) | sponge metagenome | isolation source: marine sponge | host: Mycale hentscheli | place: New Zealand: South Island, Marlborough, Capsize Point | collected 2014-11-01 | reverse complement strand
GTGTTAATAGATGTTACGTTAACCACTCATTCATACTGTCAACCATTGCACTTGTCAGGTTTCCATGGACTACTCACTGAATTCATACTAATGAAACACACAAACTCTTGCTACAAGGATGTGCTCCTTGACCATGTTACACAACACAAGCACACACATACACCATTCAGACAGCCCTATCACTAAAGCGTGTAGCATCTAACACAAGTATTGTGTGCTTGCCTTCTGAGTATTCATGTCCTTAGCAACCTCCATTGATGATTCTCATGTCATCTCTTCATCTCTGCATCACATAGAGACATTAAATAGTCAATTATATCTTACAATCAGTGACAAAATTTCGCTTCTATACCAAGTTGTGGCGAAACACATTGAATTTTCAGTAAATTAGTAATTCGCACTTTATATCTTAAAATCTCAATTTCTTAAAGTGAGGCTGCTAACTCCACCCAAAAAATATATATTCCTTCACACACTTGGGGAGGTTGAGTACTACACAAATACAACTAGCTACTGTTTGAAACCAAACACAACAAGAACCTCCCACAGTAAAAAGTGAGCTAATTCTTAAAACGTAAAATAAAATCTTATGCATATAGATAATATTGTACCATAGTAAGTTCAAACCTCCCAATCAAATTGCTCAAAATGCAGTGAATACATTTCATGTATACCTCATAGGCAGCGTATTTTTACCCCGAGCTTCTTTAAACGGTCCAATTAAATATACGATTGGTTGCATTTCCTATGGCCTAAAGCCATGGTACCTGTCGGCTGCACCACTCGGTACGGTCCGTACGGAACTTACACTATCCTCGGGCCTTCAGCTCTCGGTTGTGTAAATCCCATAATTACCTTTACCTCACGATGTAACCTATACTTATTTCCAATGCAAAAATTGCACAATATAAGAAAAATAAGGAAGGAGTTCTGAGGATGATTCACATCTTGTGACTGTGTGGGGATCTTCATCTACACTTATGTAAAGCAGATCATTTCTATTCCCAACCTCTATGTCTACCATTGAGCTAATATTTTACAATCAGGGAAATATTTTGAGCAAATCAATAAAATTCTAATTTGAAGGGGGCATAATGGAAATTGAGGGAGTCATCTGTATGAGTAATAGCACGGGAAACCATTCTGTTCGGGATTAATTGTACGAGTAATGCGATTGCAATAGCATGAGGTGAAGCCAAGTGCTATTTCAATTGCTTTATGAGTGCTATTGATCCCCAGTAGCACAGGTTACCCATGCTATCACTCATTAATAGTACATAGGTCAGGTCAGTTTTTGTTTTGTTTCGTTTTCAACCTACGGCCCCTTCTAATCTGTTGAAAAACATTCTGTCTAATACGGGTAGAGCTTCTGTGGTAAAGAATGACATTGTCTCCAACTAGAAACAACTTGAACTCTACGTTTCCAAGATTAATGCTGCATGCGTGCACACTCACCCGTACTATTTCACTTAGCTACCATGGTATTTCACATAGTTTCCACTTAGTTTATGTGCTATTTCACTCAGTTACATGCTATTCCACTGTCCCAGTGTGATTTCAACTGAATAACGATGTTTCCCATATAGTTTGGAATGGGAAATTCATGTGCCACACTATTAAGAATGAAATAGTTTAAAAATTTTTTTTTTTTTTGCTTTACAGGGTGGGGGAGCCCAAATGGTCTAGAAAAACTCAGAACAAAATGAAAATAACTGCAGGAATAACAAAAGATCTGGCCTAAATATGGTAAATAAACGATCCACAATATACTAGCTCAAGCTATATTTCAACTATTAACTAGTTTCTTAAACACGAAGGTGTCGTATAAAAGGGGGGTAGCCGGGGACATATTTTGCGATAAGTGGGAAATGGCCGCTGACAGTTTTTGTCACCGACTCCCCTTTAGTAGCATTACAGCAACTTAGCGCACACAAAAGCTTGGAAACAAAGTCATGAGCATCTTAAGAGAAGACAAAATAAAAATTAAAAAAACAAGGAAAAAAACAAGAACAAATGGCGGGAGATGAAAAAGTACTGTTTGCCATTGACGCAGCTAATTCAACTGCAAAAGATACACATACAGCGTGCTGTCAGAGTTCTCCAAGATACTATCCTGAGGGTTCATCTTCAATCAAAAAATACTTTGGTACATACACATGGCATTGATAGATGGACTTGAGTATTACTCGCAAAAATGATTACATATACATAGCTGTTTTTTAGTTAGGGCACTTGTTGTAAACATGGTGTGGATCGACTTGAAAGGATAGTGAACTACGTATAATGGAGGGTTCTCTTGACTTTATTTTAATTTGAATAGGAGCTAGAGGTAAAAGGGCATGCCTGGGATTCTTCCATTTATACCCGGACCTCCGAAAGGAGTTCAGAATGTGGTATACGAGGCCACAGATTTCCCGTACGAAGAATAGCATTGAATTATAAAAACGACCTCTACGTTTAACAGGTCACTTGAATCCATAATAATAAAATTAGCAGGCAAAGGATAATCACCAGGACTATGATATGACAATTAGCAGGTGAATGACATTGACAGCAAGATTAAGTTAAATCTTGCAGCTTAAACTAAACTGGTCATTAGATAAAATACTCTATAGAATTTGATACATATACTGATGACTCATGTAGAGATCTGGCCAAAAAATACACATCCATAAAGCCAGTAAGTAGCTTCTTACCCAGTAGGAGGAGCTCATGACAACAGAATGAGACGTGAAATACGTTGCTTATTATCCATACTGAATTAAACTCCTACATCACAAATAGTAAATATTCAATAACTATTGGTGAGCTTAGCAAAAAAAAAACAAACAACCTAGCTATTATATAACTGAAGCACCTACTCATGAACCCTCAGCACTACTATGCACTAGCTAGCTTCTACAAAATCATTTCTCAGGCAACAAGAATAATAATTTATTTGGCTATTCCTAGTCAAGTAGCAATACTGCTCCAGCAATGAAACTGGTAGATGTAAATGTTATCTTCATAAGGAGTAGCTAAATGCAGGAACACAAAGCCAACCAGAACCTCAGGTACGCCTAATGGTTATCATCACATATGCTTGAGGCTTGTGAGCAGACAAGAAATTAGTAAATTAACACTGGTGGACATTACAGATGAATGGAGCATAAACCACTGCCTCAAATCTCTGCAAAAGGCTTAGGAAGTCTAACACAAGATTTTCAATAGAACACTCACTACACCACTGAACTGATACATGTGCCTTTACCATGTGACAACAGTCAATCCTGAACAGTCTAATACCATGCAACTGATGCATATGATGCCGTATGTAATAACCAAGTCAAGCCTTCACCTGTACCATATCTATAATGACTTGTAATAAAACCAGCAACCTGTTTTGTTTTTGTTTTTTTCATTTTAAGGCCATATAAACACAATGTGTCTCCTGTTATTCCTCTCACCCTACATAATAGCAACTCAAAGGTCACACAGATGTCACATAATCAGTTATGCACTGGTCATGATCATAAAATCTTCCAATCACCTCAAACATAACTACACGAAACTAAAACAAAGGGACCACATACCTTCCCAATTGAGGCTTACGTCTAAGTAGTCTCTAGCTCGAGTGTGTGCACACACTTACCCTATGCTACCTCCTCAGAAATAATGATAAACTACAATTTCCCAAAATCTGGTCCATCTGTCCAATAGCATATGGTAGTACAGCTGGGAGATATACCGATATTATCATTGCACTTTGACAAAAGCTCTATACCATAGAGACAATGTTTCAATTGTAGTCACACGGTATTACCAGTTTCTCACCAAACGTTAACACAGGTCACAAAATTAATGTGGAAGCATCATGGCAAGACAATTATGAGGTACAGCTGCCTTTGTTGCCTGTAAACTGGAATGTAGTTAATACCGACTATTTTGTATAACGACTATTTTGTACAATGACTATTTTGTACAACGCCGTACTTTATATATCGAGTGCATGTAACCACCGAGCGTGCAATTGATTTACGCATGCCATTTAAATTCCGGAATTGGGCAGGTGTTTTTGTTGTAAATGGTGCGCAACAATAACTGAGTTGCAAAAACGCAGAAAAAGAATGCCACAGCATTGCTGAAGAAATTGTGGACATTGGTACATACTATTGTTTTCCAGTTCTATTGCTGCTAAGCATGGTAACATTTCCAATCTGCTCATTCATCTGTCTTCATAAGAAGCTTAACTGGCCAGAAACAATCACCAGTATACATTTATAATGCGATACTTCACTTCTTTCAACTCCTTTAACTTACCCTATAAAGCAAACTACATCAATGTCTGCAAGAAATTATTTGCTCACGTGATTATGATGTGACGCTAGGGGGCGTTGCCACAAAAGCTGGTACCTACGCAGAGCTGAAGCTTCGCATTTTCTCAAGAATCAGCCCGAATTAAAAAAAAGCATAATAAAAGGTCTTAAATTTAAATCGTCATTGTGAGTACCGTACCTAAATCAACAGTTAATTGTCAGTAATCTCCAAAATCAGAGCGTGACAGACCAACAGACAGACAGACAGACAGACAGACAGACAGACAGACAGGATGACTACTATAACCCTCTCACACATAAGCGCTGAGGGTTAATCACCATCATTTGCAGACCAACACAACCCACATACCCTATTATATACATTACACACACACAGCTCAATGTCCTTAGACCATAATTCATTGTAATTAAATGCATTTTGATAGCAGACTGAAATTTAAACCTTTGTGGGTCATGATCATTGATCATACTTGTGCGTTAAAAATAGCCTCAAATAAATCACATACATACCTGGGTACACCTCCTGACACATCTCACTTCAATGAATTGAATTGTGTGTATGTAGTGGAGAAAGTGTAGTTACAGTGTCAACTTCACAAAATAAATTACAGCTGCTCAGTCCAGGTACAAGCCACCACATCTAACCACATACAACCACATACATCATATACAGCTCAGAGACTGAACTCTGTCTGTAACAACACAATGCATGCACACACTGCAACTATTGAAGGTGTAAAAACATTAGTGTACCAAACAAATAATAATAAAACATTACTTGCTGACAGACCTCTTCCTCATTATGGAATGAAGTCTTAGTTTATTTTAGGCCAAACAAACAAAATACCTTGTTTCTCATCTGCACCTTCCTGGGTGATACAGCCACTTCATAATTTATTATGCAGGTCAAGCCCACTGCTTTAACCACACCCCTACTACCTCATACTTGTTATATACCATTTCAATATTTTTCCTATAGGTCAACTACATTATCACAATTTCCAATATAGAGTTGATGAGAAACAAGAAATGTGGTTTCAATTCACACTATAATTTAGTACACCATCAGGCCAGCTATACATTGCACAAATGAAGACATGCTACAGGTGCATTTAAGAGGCTTTGGATTCATCTAAAGGAAGGTGAGTGGCTACAACTTGTGAAGAATAAAAGTGATCTATATCAAAAAATTGTAAACACTATTCCTAAAGAATATTTCAAGTTATGTAATACGCAATCACAAAATAAAATAAAAATCGCTTGGAAGTCTACACTACAATACAGGCTTCCATACTTACAGCAGCTTGCAAGTGGTTTTTTTCCTTCATTTTTCTTCTTTTCTTAATACTTATAGCAGATACACGGTAGAATAAGACCATCTTGGTATCTGGCAAAACTAAATAAAAATAGTTATTCTTATTACTAATGTTTAACTGGCTAGTCAATAATTCAGTCGCTATATGGAGTAAATCATTAGATATTTCTGTGATCTTAATTTTTTTACCTGATCATTTAAACTAGAAATAAGTTTACTTTAGCATCCTTAAGCTCTACTACACTTCAATATCACTTGAGTGGGATAGACTAGATAGGTTTCACTTAGTGTCAATCTAAATTACTATTTTTAAGAAACATTTCATGTTGTGTGTGTGGTCCTATAAAATGAGACCATACACACTATACACATAATTAAACGTAAGTGCAACTAGAAAACTAAACACTACTAATCTCTTAGCTACATCACCTATCCAAATAATAAAGAAAGCTCAGGGTACCAAATTTTACTATTATTAGCAAGAGCCAAAGTAACACTAATGCTCGTACAGTCACTAGTCTCACAAGAGCTAGTTTGTACGCAGTTTCAAACTCCCCACGAAACCCCTAACCTTCTTCTAGCGTTGCTATCGCAGTCTCTTTCACCAGACACTCCTAGCATCAAACTCCATCCAGAGCGCACGCGGTAAGCATGGCCAATCTCAGAAGGCGTGGACTGTTGCTATAGTTACAGTTACTTAAAAAAAACAATCGGAAAGTTCGCTGATGTTTCGTAAGTAAGTGGGACAGTATTAAGCTCGTCTATTGCCCTCTCTCAAGATAAAGCATCTTTAAAGTGTTCTGATAAACCTGTCAACATTCAGTTCATTATCTCTTATAAATATTCATGCAAATGTCTCCTCTTGGGACTCATGGGCTGAGCTGCAAGTTCAGTGTAGGCAGACATTCTAAGTAAACTGTTTTAAATGATATCATCCACCTCGCTCAGTCAGCTGCTAAAGTCCCCTCCAGATTGAAACCTCCTGGCTTTTCCAGATCCAATGGTAAATGACCGAATTGCATGATTTTAGTGCCATGGAATGCTGGAAGACCTTTTGTATAGGATAATGCCACCTGTCCAGACACTAGGCAGATGTGTCTCTGGCAACTGGTGAACTATGTGGTACTAGCTACTTCCTTCAGAAACTCTCAGTGGCAGTTCAGCTGGGAATGCCGCAGCCGTTTTAGGTTGTGCCTATCCATCCTTGGATTTTTAATAATTAAAAAATGGTTATTGTTATTATTATTTTATTATTATTTATTACTAATGTTAGCTTCTTAAATAAAGTTAAAAGTTTGTTTGATATAGTTTTTAGTGATTGATATAGTGAAAGTTTTATAGCTCTACTGACCAGACTTCTGAGTTGAGTATTCTGCATGCCTCCAGTGATCGTTAATTCAACTAAAACATCTGCTACTGACATAACAAGAAGTACTTTTAATTGCATTGCCTAAGATGTTACTTTCAAAAAATGATAGTAAGATTAATATGAAAGTCACCTTGAACACCATGTCACTTCTCCAAACTATACTATGCTATGATGCAAATTGTGTTATCCACAGTTACACCACACTAAAGGCTACATGCCTGAGCATGACTCCTAGGTTGGTCTTTGTAGCTATACTATGTTATTAATAATGGATACATTCATGTGTATTAGGTATTTTTCAGTCAGGTCATTTTTATTTTTTCTTGACATGCCCAGTTATGAAATTCTTAGCCATTACAAGGCAGTATACAACAGTATATTATTCATACATCTCATTCAAGAGATCAGTATTATAACTTACTATAACTATACTACATGTATGTTACAACTGAATTTTAAATGAGTTGAGTTAGTGTTTCCAATAACGTGGAGGAATCTGGGAGTTAAACTATTTGAAATATATGGTTTCTTCACTGGTCGCAGCGTAGGGTATGTTATTATTACTAGAATTTCGCTGGGGCTGCACTTCGGTGCTCTTCTTTACATTTGATAAAGTTATAGCAACCGCCATAGTGTATCAAAGTCTAAGTATATTAGAAAACAAATTAAAGACATGAAACCAAATTGATGATTGTGAGTTCAAAAAGAAGTGTACAAATGAAGTGGGATATGATAGAATGCATGACAACAGGTGTAAATTAACAAGTTAAGCTGGAATGTTCATGGTGTCATCTTGAGGGGGGGCAATTCATTCTTGGTCTGGAAGATCCGTTAGCCAGAGTGGCTTTTTATGGGCACATGTACATCTATATAGTTGAGCAGCAGTCTTCCTCCTCTGCTCTTCCTTCTCCAGCCCTCTCTTTGCCTCGTTCTCCAGCCCTGCTGTTCACTTTCCCCTCCAGCTACTCCTGTCCTGTGGGGTCATGTACCACGTCTACTCTCTCTATTCAAATCGCGTCCTGTCCCTCCATCATCTTGATACACACACACACACACACAATAAAAAATATGTATATAAATACTCAGATATGTACTAGAACACCTGTTACACTAAAAATATCCATCTATTAATAATATAGAATAAAGATGACCTTTGATCATTGAGACCACCTACCTTGGTGATGGCATGAGATTGACAGTTTGATTGAAACCAAGCGAGGTTTTGGTTATTTAACAACCGGATGTGAGTGCTACAGCTTTTTTTTTTTTTTTTTTTTAAGTCTGCTACAGTTGATACACAATAACTCAGCAAATGCAATTGTAACTGCCACCTAGAAAATAATATGCCAGTACTCATTTCATGACTACAACTGTGTTCATTACCTTACCACAACCATAGTCTTGCCTTAGTTGAAAAACAATAGAAATAATATTTCATAGAAAACACACACACATATTATATGCCCATGCAATGTGCTTAAAAGGATCTCTGCATGAGGTGGAATAGCTGTGGTGAAGAGTTGCCAATGATTGAGTACGTGTCACTATAATCGGCAATAGCAGTCTTAATTGAGTGCTGAGACTCTCTGCATGCTGATTCCAAAATTACTGCTGCCTAACTCTCAGCTATTTGGCCCAGGCAGTAACAACAGACACAAAATCCAAACTGTAATAGTGCTGCCACAAACTTACGGACATACAATACACACACATATAATAATTGTTACATGAGCAAGCATGATGTGGTGAGACATTTCATGAGCAGGCTGACTTATTTTCATGAGCCAAAGATGAGCGAAAATAAAGCTTGCAGAATGAATTATCTTGCTACACCTGTGTATACTCTATGCTAGATAAATATATATCTTCACTGCAAACTAAGCTTGTAAAGTTGGTAGTGTTAGTTCAAAAGGGGCTCTTCCACACTGTTAGCCAATGTTTATTGGCTGCTTTGACCTGGATAGATAGTTCTTGTAGAGAAAGATAGCTGGGGAACTAGTAAGATTGGTGATTGCTACAGTACTACCAGTGTATTTGAAGGTAATGAGCTTGTGCAATTCAGCGTGTGATATTGTGAAATATGCCATGGGTCATAAACTTGAAAATATTATTGTGAAGATATCGAGCATGGAATAAAATATATTATGGACAATTAAAAGAATGCTATCATTTTACTCTGCTGCGCTAGTGTGCGGATAATTATTAATAAGTACATTGTATGTATGTATGTATGCAGTGTGGATGATAACTATACGTCAATGCTCAGACAAACGTCAAAACAATTTAATCTTGGTGTGATATTTAAAAATCTGGTATGACAAATGTTACTATGTTTTCATTGCTTTACAGACTGTGCACATGTAGTACATATTGGTATTGCTTTATAAGCTTCAAAATGAGTAAAATTAATTCATATTATTGATCAATCATATTTAAAGAATTGATCATCATTTAATTATTGTGTCAATAGTTCTGTGAAAAAGTATATTGTCTTGTTCGTGGCCTTAGCTTGTTGTGAGTGCAGTAGGTCACTGAGAGTTAATGCGGAAGTGTACTGTTGGGCTAAAATCATAAACTAAAACTAGAAGCCAGAGTGCAAAGAAAAAGGGACAAAAGAAAAGAAGAATGCCCAGTTAAAAAAACAACAACAACAACAACAACAAAAAAAAAAAAAATAATAAAAAATAAAAAATGGAGGAAAAAATAGTGTCCTTGCCAAGGATTGAACCATAGTTGTTAACATTGAACTTTGAAGCAATGGCAAAGGAGGTAAAAGCTGCTAACTGATATGCCAGAAAAACACACCCGCAAAATGCATGATTATAACCAGATCTGATTGATTATATGTACTTACGTATGTGGGTGTGGCTAATCCAATAAATATAAGTTGTACAATGGAGGAAATGATACTTTTGTGCACCACATGAACACTATCAAACACATGCACACACACTTTATCACCTACATGCTCAAACCTTCTTACACCAAATCATTATTCACCTAGGTGGTACAGGAAGCCCATTACAGCACAAAATGGGTATACACATTGGCAGTATACTCATCACACATGTATGTGCACATGTGTGTGTGCGTGTATATGTACACAAGATTTCAAAAAATATTCTGAATGTGGAAAGAAATTAGTGATAATAGTCCAAATTTTTAAACTATAAGTTTCACTCTATATACACGTAACTTCAAGTGCACATAGTGTGCACTAAATGGAATTGAATAGCCAGTAGTGTATAATTACTTAAAATCTATTGCAAATACATCTTTACTAGAATGCATTGTACTAAATCGTAATACTACTATAGGAATGAGTACCAACAGGTCGTGAATGCCAGTAGAGATTGACATGTTCAATTGGTTATATAGTACGCATCGCACGGACACACATGGATACATTACGTGGTATTACAAGATAAAAGTGGGCAGAGACAAGTATACTCAGGGTGTAATATGTATGCACTCATAATGATTACAGGACTAATATTAGCCAAATGACGGCGAGTTACTCGAGTCACATATCACAGGGGTGTCGGAACAGGTACGGCAATGGCCACACCAATATTTTAAAACAAGGGGGCGTGTCAGCCATTTTTTACTTATAGCGGAACATGTCCCCAGCTACACCGCCATAATATGCGACCTCTTCGTTTAAGACTTATAGTGACTCGTAAGACATGGACAGCCACACTACTTCTAATGGTGCCATGCTATTCCAGAATTGGTAATGGTCATGAAAAGTGCCTGAAAATACCCAGTTGCCTGCCTGCAGGAAAAAAAATAAAAAAATAAAATATTATTAGTGAGCGGAGCGAGCGAGACACTCTCAGGGGTAACACAATTGAAAACCGGGAATGTTTGTTTGTTTATATGTTTGGACGTACGTATGTCATTTTGTACTTTGACCCTCTCGTAATTTCGAGTTGACCCAGCGTTCGACCCCGTTCCAAACATCACTAAACAGTATCCTCCGGTTTAACCATTACCCGTATCACCCTAGAAATTGAATTGTTTACTGACACTTTGAATTTTTTTGTGGGTGCAGTTTAAACTCAAAAACTTACTGGAGTTCCATTTCTATCGAGTTAGTTGCGGTGTAGTTATAAGCCCTAAGCAACAGTATTTACTTGAATTTTCATTGTCAACTAGACTTACCACGAAGGTAAGTCTTGCGTACGTATGTTCAGTTATGTGAAAGTATTGTGCGTTACAACAATTACTAAGAATATTCCAAAGAAAAAGTTTAAAGAACGTGACTTGGCTTTTTGTTTCAATTCAAATAGTTTCAGGGAGTGGTTACTATGGCATTGAATGCCTTTACCGTATAATACATAATTTAAAAACTCCACCTTTTTTAGTAGCTTGAATATTAGAAGTTAAAACCAAACGTCTAACACTCCAGTGTAGTATTAGACTCGCTCGCTATTTGTGCTCAAGCACATCACTAGTTACATTTTCATGTTACCGAACTGGTCGTCATAAACTTGGCGGTGAAAGGGTTAATGAATCTTACATTATCTGGAAATCACAGGACCATAGAAATACTTGACTCCAGCCCCTGTGTAACAAATGACTAACTATCATGTGTACCATTACTTTTCTTCTTTCACTTTCATTTACTTCATTACTGTAGCTATGTGTGTGCGCGTGTGAGACCAGGTGATTGTGCATGGCTATCATCAGGTCATTGACCAAATGATCTGGGAACTCTTCACCTTTCATTTAAATTCAATACTTTACAAATGAAGAGTTGAATTAATATAATGTGTGTGTGTGTGTGTGTGTGTGTGTGTCCCGCCACACATACAAATGGTTTCAAAGGATTATTCTGTTAGTAAATGAAGTGACAAGAGTTCTAAAAGTTCAGACTCTAAGTCGCTCCCTATATATTTCAGGTTGTCTAAGTGTACATTAAATGGAAATATCCACAAGTCAATTAGAATGAGTTATAAATATAGTAAATAAGAAAATAATTTCAAAAGGCCTCTTTCTTGTTATTGGAGTTAAGAAGTCATTCTAGAGTTCCTCACCTCTAGTTTTGAAGTCCAGGAGTCATCACGTGTACACCAGTGGAGTAGTCACTGCACTATTACACCTGCCACTTCACACTCCTACATTGAAAGTGTATGTCTCAAGTAAAACTAGCTCAACATAATTCAAGATTATCGGATTTGTGTTTCGTGCTTGTAATTCCAACACTTGTAGACATTAAACAGGCTAGTTTAGTACAGCAGAAGTTGTTAAAATTTACACCTTCCATATTATATTATATTTATATTAACTACCACAAAACTTTATGAAAAATTGGGGCAAATGTCTCCACGAAAGTCAAACTAATATCTGGGATATGTGTGTGTGTGTGTGTTGTGAGTGTGTGTGTGTGCATATGTGGATGATGGGGGGAGGGGAGCAAAGGGAAGCAAAGTACTTCCCCGTCTAACTCAAGTGCAGTGGAGCCTCACTATTCCAAATAATCTTCCATGCCCCTGGACAACAAAAAAGCAACAAAAGTTTACCAATTGATGAAATCACACAGAAATCATTTCCTTAAAAGATATTACTGCTCAGTGTCATAATTGAGCAGCACAATAGATAATACAGGCTAAGCATCCCCAATGCACTTGCCACAGTCTGCCTTACGCTGCTCATACGGAAAGAAGTTGATTACAAATGACGCTGATTAAATTAGACTAAGATTTAGGTTAGCCACAGTTATCTAATGATGACTAATTGACATTTGGAAGAAAAAAAAAATCATATCTGAATGTATTCTTTTTTTTTTCTTCTTGTAAATATTGAGTACAATTAATTTTAGGATGTCTTTAATCCCTAAGGGGTGGGGGAAGGGCGGCAAACTAGATTTAAGAAGATGTACAAGCCCCCACCCCTCCGCTCCCTGAAAAAACAACAACCCTGGTTTTACACAAGATAGAACAATACCATATAACTGTGGTTAGGAAGAAAACCGATGGGTCTAGCCACTAGTACTACGGCTTCAAGCCATGAAGGCTGAAACATCATCCCTGAAGTTAGTACAGCTAGCAACAGTCTTAGTGGTAGAATATGAGAATGAAGTTAAAAGTCATGCAAACACGCACACACATACAAAGCTCAACCGTGGTAATTATATATGCAATTTGGCAGCGAGCGAGACACTATCAGGGACAACACAAAAAATCAGGGATATATTATTGTATATATCATATATGATTGGACGTATGTATGTACTTTGACTCACATTTGTTGTGTTCATTCGTTACCTTGGTTAACAACGCGCTGTTTGTCATCACTGTTCATACTTGAAAATTGATTGCCCAAGCCACCAAGAGACTACACTGTAAATTTTGTGTTGGTATATATCCAGTGAACGCGTGCATGTGAGAGTGTTGTGTGTTATATGTGCTGACTAGCTAAGAACAAACAATAAATATACATTTGCTGCTTTATGTGTTAAGCTTCTTAGGTTCCTTCCTGTTTATTTTGTTAGTAAGCAAGTCTTATATAGAGTTAGAATTTAAACAGCGCAATAATTCCTTGGAAAAGCTTGTTTGTTTTTTTAAGTCCCAAAAATTGCTGTGAGTGGTCTCGTACGCTAATTTAATTAAGTTGGCCGTGTAAATTGTTTAAACAAATTGTGCATGTTGGCCGTGTAAATTGTTTAAACAAATTGTGCATGATGATTTTTATGAAGATGAATTTTTACCCTTTCACCTTATATGTCAATTTTTTTTTTTACTGAAGCACATCACAAGCCTTTTCCCCTAGGACTGTGTATATGAGTGGGTGTGTATGATTGTGTGCTTGCGTACTTGAGCTACAGCAGAAGGATGGGTGTGTATTCAGTGAAACTACACCACCTTGACTACCATACAAAAAACATTGTGTACTGGCTATAAATTATATAATACGGATAAGCTTTAAATAAGAATAAGAACAAAACAAAAACAAAACAAATGAAGCACCAAAGGTGCGAACCCTCAGTGCTATTAAGCACTACCTAGCTATTATAATAATATAATCTCCTTCAAAAAGAACAAAGCAATCTGTTAGCTATTTTAATGAGGCATCAATATAGCTCAAGCAATGAAAACAGTACATGGAAATGAAATGCTGTCTTCATAAGAGAAGCTAAACTAGCCAGAAACACTCTGTTATAGTTTTTCAACGTGAACTTCACTTCATTCAAATACGTTGGTTAACTTCCCTGAGCATAAAGCAAATTACACTGCGGGCTGCAAGAAATTATTTGCTCAAGTGATTATGATGTGACGCTAGGGAGCTGAAAGCTTCACGTTTCATCAACAATTAGCCCCAAATAAAAACAAAAGTAGCACAATAAAAGGTCCTAAATCTTCTTTCTGAATAAGTTTATACCTAAATCAACGGTTAATAGTCAGTAATCTCCAAAATCAGAACATGACAGACAGACTGACAGGGCAACTACTACTACCCTCTTGCGCATGCACTCTTAGGGTTAACAAACAAACAAACAAACAAAAAAAACAACAACAACCACCAACCAACATTGTCTGTTGAATTTTTTTTAGCAAATTAACTGTCTACCAGTCCCACACATCGTGACTTATAAGACCTGCAACTACCTCTATGAGGTCATAAGACTTACATTTGGTAATGGTCATCAATACTATACTGTATCATGCTAAGTTGCTTATGGCAGTAGTGGTTGTCATGGCTCCTATGACTTGTCCTAGTCTTATTCTATGAACTGCATGTGAATGGCATTTTTTCTTCCCATCACTGCACACTGGTGGGACTAGCTAAAAATATGTTGTACGCACATTTTATAGACACACACATTTAAATTTGACGTAAGACATACACATTTTATACATTCCCCCGGAATCCTGGGGAAAGATACCAAACAGATACGTTAGGGTAACCAGACCCTTCTGAGCAGAGCGATTAGGTAAAGGGTCTGGCCAGCGAGACTACATGAAACCATGGGCCTAAAACAAAGTAGAAAATATAATATGTTGAGTTGCATGCAATGATTATCTCCCCTTCATTGTCCAGGAGCACACTAAAGGATGTTAGGGTGGCCATGGGAAAAAGCTATAAGTGAGGATACTTTTGGTGGAGCATGGTTTAGAATAATTCAGTAACTAGAAACCATTCCAACATGCACCCACACTTTCTCACAAAGAAATGAAAATTTTCAAGAGTACTATGAAACAAACAAACTGATGAGACCTTGTCATACTAAAACTACCACAAAATATCACTATCATAACTTAGAAAAAATTGTTCAGGAAACACAACTTCACCAGGAAAAACAAATGACCTGGGTGACCCTGTGCAGCTAAAATACTTAGAAACCCACAGACTGCTAGCAATAAAACTACTTACCCAGAAGCATAAGCCAGGGTAGATAGCGAAAGCTTCCTTCAAGTTCACCAAGACACAGTAGCGTACCGTACCGTATTACGAATCAGTAGACTAGCGCGCAACAATAATTTAGACGACCACTTCCAGTCGAGAGTTTTAATGGTAAAGCGTTTTTAACTTATTTAACCTGGCGATACTTACCTACACATAACTGGAAAAGGGTTTTCCATGAGATAATGCAGTATCTTTGCGAGGCTGCTGGGGAGGAAACAGCGTTATTTTAACGGTCCAGCGTCTAGCGCAGCGAAGTACTTAGGGCCTGAGGGAGGTAGTTCACGATGCACAGAGCCGCCTATGTCTACGCAACAGTACATAGCCTAACAAACATTTAACGTAGCTACATTTTCATCAATGCCGTTGGAGGGACATTATACAAGGTGGGGTCACTATCTAATTGTGTCTTTCTCTGGAAGGACCTGGGACCTGAGTGATCAAGCAAAAAACTACACCAGTTATAAAACTGTGCAGTGGTATGCACACTGGATATGCTGGCGCTTATGAGGGATTCTTCTTCAATTAATCATCAGCCAAGTTACAGTTCCTAGCTTTCTAATTTCGCTTAATAATATAATGCAAGAAGTTAACTAAACAATTAGTTAAATGCATTTAATAGTTAACTAACAACATTTGGACCCTTCAGTAAACCATGAGTAAAACAAAGGTGTAAAAAAAACAGACCTGTAAAACTACAGTAAAACATGGTACAATGTTTTACTTAAGGTTTCCTGTCAAGTAAAACTAAGTATGTTTTACTAAATGAGTAAACTATGCAGTAAATCTTTAGTGTAATAGTTTCCTCAATTTAGTAAAACAAGCACCTTCAAGCAGTGTGCCTCGTCTATTGGAACATTGGTGAACAGGGAAGACACATCAAAACTCAACATCATTTTGTCAGATCTCAAGCATACTCTACTAACTGTTTGCATGAAATGTGTTGAACTCTTTTTGTTTGATTGATGAGATATCATGTTAGATATGAACTTTGATACATTGGAAGATGGTGATCCAATGCAGTAAACAATAGGTCTGAGTGGAATTCCTAACTTGTGTATATTAGAGAGACCATAAAGTAGAGATGATCTACATCCAGTGGGTCTCAACCTGTTGTACAACACAGTAGGAATTTTACCTTCCCTTTCTAAGTTCTTTAATTCATGACCTATTTTAGTTTCCTGAGTCTTAGTTGGATCCTTCTGAACAAGTCTGTAAGTGCCTGATTGTATTAACTGGGTGAACATAGAATAGTATTCTTCCTTATTCATGAGGACTGTGGCTCTACCTTTATCAGCTGGAAGAATGGTACCAATAGATACAAAGAAACCAGATAAGTTTCCTACTCACAATGATGCCTGACGTACACGGGTGCAGTAGTCAATAGTGTTCTTTAATGAGATGAGCAATAATTATGTTGACATAATTAATTCCCTATCATGTCTGACCTACAGTGTTCCCTAAGGACACACCATATATCCATATCACTCTTCATAAACAGCAAACATTGAATTACAATATCTATAAAATATAATTTATAATCCAATCAAACGTGAGGAATACATAACTAGTGTACAAAAATGTCCAGCTAATAAGTTATCAACAAAATACAAAAAACATCAATAAAATTTATACTTTGCAACTAGTGCACATTCAACACAACTTTATCACAAAAATGTGTAGCTAATTCTAATGGTTTACTTTATACTGTATTTTGACACACTACCTCTCGAATATCTGAAGCTAAACTTGATAATTCAATATCCTCTAATAGTTCAATTAGACCTTCCCATGTGGTGGGATAACGATATGCTCCTTCTTCACTGCTGAGCCATAAACGCATGACTTCTTTACAACGATCTTGTACTCTGTGGTAGTTGAGTTCTATTTGTTGGGTGAGAGCAGGACTGAATCCAAGTAGGTCACTGATGTCACTCCATTTGGGACTAAGTTCTGAGATTATTTGAATTCTTTGCTTCTTGTTATTAGAGTCAGTCCACTTTAGAAGAACAAGATTGCTCATAGTAAAGGGATAATCTGAATTACATTGGAAGTAAAAATAGTGACATTACAGTTCAAGCTTCAGTTTAGGCCTGGGAACAATTCATTTATTTTATATCACACACAGTTGTCATGCAGCTCAGAGACAGCTTCCCTTTAGCTTAGTTCATAGCTATGTTTGTTAATAAAATAACTTCACTATAATAGGTTGTGGAATATTTATTGTAATTATGTATTTGGTTAAAATTTCATGGAAGACTAGTACCATTTTGTAATAGCAATAGTGCTCTCTTATACATGGTATATATATATATATACAATGTTCATAACTTTGTGTATGCCTTCTCTTTCAGACTATTAGCCAGGTTGTCAGATTTGTCACATGTCTCAGATTTTTGTCAACTAGTGTTTGGAAGCTAATGAATTAATTTCAATTCATGACAAATTTTTATCAGATTACCTTTACCACTTGACCAATGCTGTTCTGCATCATTGTTCTCTATAAAATCTTCCTCCACTTTAAATGCTGTAGAATAATAAGTTTAGTATGACAAATTCAATACACATTGTCGGATAACACCACCTTAGCATTTTTCAGGGCAATAGATAGTTTTAACAGCAACTACACATAGCTACTAGAACATCAAAGACAGTGCGGCAATGTATTTGCCAAAGTTATGCATAAACTCTTATAACACTTATATAAAATATATTTTAATACCCATCATACACATATTACCAAAATGTATTAAAAACTATGTTGTAAACTAAAGTTTTTTGAATAGGTAATACTATTGTATTCATTTAAATAGGTTTGTCACTTTTTAGAACACAAATACCTTTAGAAGTGGTGTCTGTAGTCACTGCATCATATTTTTCCTAATAAAATATAGTAGATTATTTGTAACACTGAGTTAAATCCAACTATTGACATACCTCATCAAACCAAATTGTCTGTCTTGAATCTATAAGTGGAGTTATAGTATTTGAGTCCTTCACACACTTCATTTTAGGAGAGGTTTCATCTTCTAGTGTGCACAAATGAAGTGGAGCTTTACTTGATCGTTTCAATAAAGAATACAAAAACGAATGTTTTTCTGGTGGATGGCCTGTACATTCGAATCCATATTGAAGTCTTGCATTGTGGTACTTGAGATTACAATTGACTTCTGTTAACATAGAAGTGATAGTATTTCTAATGTGTGCACAGACTTCAGAAGTGGGTGTTGTTGGATGAGATTCTCTGTAGAGTACCACTTTAATATATGTGGCATAGCTAATGATAGTAACTGTGTCATAGTCCTTTCCTACTTGAAATTCAATCTTGTTACGACAAGGACTGTTGTCTTCTTTGAAAGTCCAATTTAGTTCAGTGTTTGAGACCAGGCCTATAATAAGAGAAGAGAAGACTCCTAATGGTAAGTAGCCGCACTTGTATCGATACATGAGAGCAGCCACATCTGAAGAAATAGGAACCTTTTCGAGCTCATCTTTTGTAGCACATCTCAGAATACTAGGCATAAAATAAGTAATTTCTTTTCTATCTTTTGTTATTGGAAGGGGAGCTAAGATATTGTGGTGTTCAAAAAGTGTGATTAGCAATTCCATAGATATGGAATCATTGACGTCTTCTTTAGTTGCTTCCTGTAGATCTGCCATTGTGAACTGAGCTTTGTTCTTAAACATTGTTGCTGCTTGATGTCCAACTTTTCGGAAAATAAATGTCTTCTTTACTAGTTGTGTTGCCACATCAAATATTATCTGAACAATATATACAAACCATATATTTACTAAGTAATGGAATGTAATTAAATTGAAGCATTGCTCCAAGTAATGAAAAGTGTGAATGCCTCAAGTTTATTGTGTGATTTTCAGATAATACATTTTGATATACACTCCAAACAGGAAATTAAAGTTTCAATAAGTTCTTTTATTTTAATTTAGCATAAGTCTCTATTAAGTTCTAATCAATACCAAATCTAGGTTAGTTGTTTATTCATATTATATTCACAAAACTTTCTTTCTTAGTTTCAAAGATTTTGTTCATAATAATAATTGCTAGTTATTTTGTTCAATCAAGTTTTAGTCTGGAATAATGACTATACAAGTTCTAATATTTAAAACTTAAATTAGTAGAGGTCATTAGTTTAAAAATCCTGTATTTATGATTAAGTCTGTGTATTAGGCATTTGATTACCATGTGTAATGTAAATTTTAAAACTACTTAATTTTTTGTAACTCAAAAATAACACATAATATTTTGTTACAAAATTATTATTGTTTATTAATAACATTGATTCCAATTAACCTTAATGAAGTCTTAACGGAAATAAAATAATATGCAAGTATTTCTAACCTTAACATCACAAATGACTAAGTTTTCAAATCCTCTCACTTCTGGATAGTACAGGAGCGTGCCGACACGATAATGAAGAAACCATAGAACATTGCGTACATCTGATAAACCAATATTTAAACCTTCTGCAATCTCATTGCATTCTTTAAGTGTCATTATACACCTTTCTTTTGATCGCACAACAATACTAAACATCAACCAGGAGCAAGGAATGCTAACTTTACCTAGATTCTTCTTAATACACTTCTCAAAAGTTTCTCTTGCTTTGTTGATTTCCTCTATAGTTCCTTTCTTGTTGTCCAGTGCTAATGTCAGGAATTCTTCTGAGGCATACTCGACAATTTTTTGGTGGTTAAACTCTGTTCGTTTAATTTTGTTTTTAAGAATTTGATCCCTTTCTCTAAACTGTGACAGAGTCACCTTGTCTCTAAATGTTCCCACAAACATAGCTTTAGTAACTACGTTGGTTTTCTCCATGTCAGCATTAGAGGCTTGATTTGAGGTCAATTTGTCACTCGTATTCTTCATGCATGCTATACTAGCTAGAGTTTGAAAGGTGACTTCTTCTAGAGTTACTATAGAGTCTTCTTTCTCAGTAGAAACTCCATCTTCATTGGTGCAATACATTTTAAAAACACTGTCCCAGGAATCAGTGAGTCGACTGAAAATAAGATGTAAAGAAGCCCCCATTAGAAATCGAGACATGAGGTCTAGAAATTCAGTTTGGCCTCCATGATCAGTTGTTATCAAGTATATAGTGTCTTTCAGTAAATGCTTTACCTTCTCTTCATTGTGTTCTGCTGCAGCTTCAATATAAGCAGGATAAATTTCAGCTAAATTGATGACATGTGATTCTTTTAACTTTTCTTCATTATCAGAAGTTGCTGATGTTTCAGCTGGTGTTCTTATATTTTCTACAGTTGAATTTAAAGACACTTCCTTAGCATCATTTGAAGATTGGGCATCTACAACTTCTTCAGTTGATGACACACTTAGTTGGATTTGGAATTTTGGTTTTGTATCTGCATAAAATGATCAATCAAATTCAATTAGCATTTCATTCAATTTATGAAAGAGAATAAGTGTTTTGTAACTGTTACAGTAAATTTTGATGAGCTTGTCAGCATTCTTTTGACTTAGATCATTTATGCTAAATAAATAATACTTGTTGTTTTATAGAGTTACAACTTTTCACAATTATAAGGCACTATTATAACGTAAGCAAATCTAACAGAAAAGAAATAATACTTATATACAGATACATTTTGAAATATTTCTTGTACTCATCAAGTTCTTATCCAAGTTTATGATTACAAATTCCATACAAAAAAACTGTTATTGGTATATAAAATTGTAGATTTCATATTATCTGAAATGAAACTGGGTTTAATTATTCTGATTACTGGAGACGTATGGTTAAGTGTCACACTTCAAATATGAGAGCTACTCAATTTACTTCACGACCCATTTCCGAAATAAAGCTCAAGTTCTAAATGATAAAATTGGTTGTAATGTAAAGGCATACTACTATGATAATTATAATGTTTTACCATGGTGTATTGGTATAATTATTTTCTACTTACTTTCTACAGCTTCTTGTATAACATCATTAAGAATTGAAGTTTCACCCACAATGTTCCTCTTGGTCCATTGCCCCTGCTGTGCAAATCCAAATGACTTACTGATACTCTGAACGAATAGCTGCCTTCTCTCAGCTACTCCAGTGCTTGGCTCATTTATTTTCATGTTAGATTGATCAATGTTTATAAAATCTCCAAGTAGTCGACGTAGAGTTGAACTTTTACCAGATCTTGGAAGACCAACAAAATTCATTCGTCCTACACATAGGTCCACACATATCTGTTTTTGTATGGCTTCTTGACAAGCTTTCTCTATTTCTTTATCTATTGAATGACACAAGTATACTAGTTAGTGATATTAATAGATATACTTGTGATGTGTTTTAGCACAAATGGCTAGTGAGCCATTGTCCACAGTAATTTAAACAACATGGTAGCTAAAACATTATATGACCACAATTGATGTCCTGTATGTACATTAGAAAATGCAGTATCAACTTACACATCAATGTCATTACACTGTTAAAAATGGGGTGTTTGGATAACTTAGTTTTGGTGTTAGATAGGAGGCGCTGCATGGACACCCCAGTTTTCTAGCCTAATATTGTCTCCATAGTTAGTCACAGCTAAATGATATTTGAAAGGAAGAAACTAATGGATATAAGTTATTATAAGCTCACTTGGTAAAGTATGAATTGGTGTAGAAGTTACAAAGTGGAGTGTTCAGACAATACCTTCTGGAAAACACCTCACGAGGTGTTTACACATCGCTTTAGGAGTGGGTGGGAGGAGTGAAAATTACAGCACAAACATAATACTCTCATAACAAATTATTTTGACTCACTATGTGGAAGTTTCAATTGCCTATTGTCGTACACGGTGTTTCAAGCTTTAAAATAGTACGTTAATTTATCGTTGCGATTTCAAATAAACTATTTCATTTGACAATAACTAAGTAATTTGTAGTAATTGTCAAAATTGTTGTGCCAATCTTTTTCAAACCCTAACCACTGATAAATGCTCATTTTGAAAAATCACAATGGAGCCCCATGTTCAGGGGTGTAAATCCCTGAGCTCAAGTAATAGAAGAGAAGGACCACCCAACAGTGTTGGGAAGTAGACAGCTAAGAGTAGCTATGGAAAGTTAAGTAAGTTAGGCTTAGGTTGGTATAATTCAAACATAGACAGAACAGCACTTGAACAAAACCAAAAATTGCAGGCATATGCATGAAAATCCACACACACCAAACAAACACACAAACACACAATGAATGAAGTGTGAGAGTCCAGCTCAGTCCACATGCACCAGAAAGTACACAGTACACAGTAGAGTGCAGGCATCAATGGCGGTTGTGTGGGGAACCCACACACCCCCCCCCCCATAAAACTCCTTTACAATTCTATTATATTTATGGAAAACAATTGCAGCGAGTATTGCATACTGTAATAGTGTATTCTAATGAGTCAATCATTTGATATGCTAGCACTAATTTCAGCTCAATAACTATTACATTTCCAATTTAGGACCCTAAACCGGAACATTATTATAATTTGAGCTTGCAAGTTCATTAATTAATATTTCATATTTTTTATACTATCATTTCATCATGCCAAAGAATCCAAGTACTTTAAAGAATACAAAGGAAAGTTTACTTCACTTTTGCAATTTTTAATTGACATGGAAAATACATTGCTAATGGCATTTCCATTATCAATATTAAAGTAGGCTTGACCAGGTGGTAGTGATACATTATTGCTACCACACCTTGACTAACTACTATTCTATCATTAACCTCATTTAAACTCGTTTAAATTATGTTTTAAGAATAAATGAACCGTGTAATGTCTTCCTTGGGTGAATACAAGCGAAAACTTTAATTTCAATCAACTTACATAAGCATAAAGCTGATTTATTATAAAACACATAGTCTATAGCAGTTTTGTAACAGTATTGCTGTAGTTAAGTTCCATCCAAGCGTAACGACCTATTTAGTATTCTTGGGAGTGTTTATTAGAGACAGTATTCCTACTTCTTGTTCAGAGCTAAGAAAAATCAGTTTTGGGGGACCAGCGGCATGAAGTCATTTTACTACCTTCAAAATGACTTAAACTAGAATAATGTGCTTCATTTACTGGCGAAGGATGACCAGAACCTTTAGCTTCCTGAGCAATATCCACAATATTCTCTCTGAAAAGTGGCTTGACACTGCTCCCATCTCTGCCAAAATGCTGGTAAACAAAGTTGAGTAAACAAGATCTAAAGTAGTTAGAGCATGTGTGTAGCTACCGGCAAATTTTGTGCGTGAAAGCCCAAGGACCACAGTTCCCAGGGGTTGAGTACTCTAGATCTACCAGTAGCTATGCGATTATGCTCTAACTAATACATATCACGTTAAATTAAAATCAATACAGTGCAAAGATTAACGTTCATAATTTAGTTTTATTGTTGCATGTATTTATTATTCTGTTGTTTGTGTATATTAATTGCACTGTATAACACATTATAATACTTTCTTCATTATAATACATACAAAGTTAGCATGCAGTAATAACTAAAGACTTTGAAGTTTGTTTTTTTTTTGGAAAAAAACAACCAAAGAATTAGATAAGAGGAATAATCAACTAGATATGCATCTGATTCAATTATAACAAAGAAAAAATTGGTGATAAATCTCAAATAACGTCAACTTTTTACTACAATACTATAATTAAAATGGTCAAGTAAAATAATGCTACATTTATTCGGCAAAGGCACATAATAGTAATTTAAAAACAAGTCAATGAAAGATGATAATTATAGAGCACTTAGCTCATTCTAGCAGCAATACTTTAATATGGTGTGGAAACACTTTTAATGTAGTTTAAGTGCTGAAGAAGCAAGCATCAAATACTCCATTGATTAATAAATGGCATCCGTGCATCACCCTAGACCCGTGCATCACCCTCCCAATTAATTCGTATTTTTAGAGCTACATGAACTAATTTGGGAGTTTCTTAAAAGTTTAAGTACCATTAATTCATATACTCACATAATATCGTTAGCTATCCATGGTGACTCGCTTGCTCAACCAGTTTACCAATGACATTATTCAGAATAAAAAAACGTTTAGTTATGTTTCGAAGTTCAAACTGAGGTATAATGTACAGTTATAAATGTATTATTCTACTTACATCTTTATAATGCTTAATGCATTAAATCATGTCTACAACTTGGAATTATAATATTACCTTTTAGTAGTTTCTTTGCTATTAGTCTATCTTTATTTCTCAATTCTGAAGAATGTATAATTTCAGATACTTTCCATTTAGTGGAGGAGGTTACTTTTTCTATAATATACAATGTAATTATGCCTTAGTTAAATTTCATTCTACAAATTTAATAAAAAATGCTAGGCATAAACATGAACTAATTATTTATTAGTTATAGCTATCACTTCTCTACAGCACTATACATTCTATTTCCACATTCCAAAGTAATAAAAAACTCAAATTAACAATGTAAACACAAAAGGATATTTAAATGATTCATCCAATAATTGAAATCTAAACATTACATGTTACATTGAAAAGGCATTATAAAATTAGTCACAGTTTAAGCTTCTCACGTTAACAGCTGTAAAAATAATGTAATAGACTAGAAATTATTCAACTGTGTTGATTAATAAATAAAGTGACACAAGTAAATTATTTTCTCATGCACAGAAATGATTCAGTGAATAAAATAACACACATGCCATCAGACTATAGTATGAAAATAATAATTAAATAGTCATGTATTTGTAGCTGATATTTTGTTTGATGATTGACAGTACCATGCTTGATTTCCATAAAAAGTATAAATAACATGTTTGCTTTTTTACAAAGTTTTGTGAGTGGGAGACATAAAGAGTTGTGGTCTTAAATTATAAAAATATTAATAGATTGCCTTTTCTTGAGAAACTGTTACAGTCAAGTATGCTTGAACAACTGTTACTACCCAATTATATAACGTCAGCTAGATTTTCTAATTTGGTAAAATGAACTCATCAAAAATATGTAAAATGTAATGAAATATGAGAATGAAATTGTATATTCTTTATGTAATGACCAAAATAGTTTTATTAGTGTAAACAATGGTCTGCTAAAAAAATAAAGACTAAATTACAATGAGAACATAAATTCAAATATATCAACATACTTCAGCTAAAAAAGTAAATTATTTTATAAAAATCAGTAAACTCACCAATTCTTATTATTGTAGTTTCTGAGAGGTGACAATTGTGTTGATCAACTCCTCCAAATAGCACCACTTCAGTGAGTTCAGAAGAAATAACAAAAGCAGCTGCACAGTGACCATATCTAGGCTGTGGTAATTTGGCTATCTGAAGTGGCAAATATTGAACAAATGAATGAATAGTAAATGTTTGAACTTATTTGTTCAGTATAGTTAAAATTGCACTTCGATATTTTACACATGCTGATTAAGATTAATGAGACATTTACTGATTTACAACCATATGTAAAAATAGATAGTGGTCTAAAATAGACAACACATCGAATTTTCCTAACATGGTAGGAGCAGATGTAGTTATAATTTCTGTTGATTCGGTTGGTCTTATTAGTTGACCATACAGGGAACTAAAATGCTGTCTCTGTTGACAAATTTGGAGAACCAATGGCAATCAAGATAGACAATGAGAAGCATTACACTGTCTCCAGAATTGCTAAATATATGTCATATGTAGTTTGTAGCTGAATAATAAATACAAGTGTGTAATTCTAGACAAGAAGCCTTTAGTGACTGCAGGAAAATATAAGCAACATATTTAGTAATTCTTTGAGGAACCTTCTTAAAGTAGACCTGTCCGCATGTGTTTCGTTTCAACTCTGAAGGATATATAAACAGTCCTAAAGCTCTACAGTTAATTATTAAACAAATATAGCTATTATTACACATTTTAATTTCTTGCATGAGAACATCACTCATTAACCTACTGTATACAACACACTATACAAGAACTCTGACTAAGTCATATATTAATTTAAGCAGAAGCGGCACAATTGAAATTTTGCAGTGTCTCAACTGAAAAATACAATCAGAAAACAGTTCTACTATGTAATACACTTACTTTATAGTCAGTAGTTCATCTGCATACATTTGGAATTATTGCAATGTAGCTATCTAGCCTCAACTTTGATCAGGATATTTTTTTACATAACAAGGAATTCTATACTATAATATAATACCTGAAAAAATTATTGGAACAGATCAATTTCATTGTGACCATTTTATTATTTTCACAATTTCCCAGAGTTTCCCAAAGTTGCCAAATTGGCAATCATTTATCTGTAAAAATACTTCATAGGACTCCAGATTAATTGGTTTATTATGCCAACAGGACTACTCACTAGACTATCGGAAGTTGCCTTCCATCAAGTTCTACACATGTCTTCAACATGGAGCTACTGGAATTTTTTGAGCACGTTTTACTGTGTATTTTTGACAACAGAACATGCAGTCTTAAGATAGTTGAATGCGAAGTTTTCTCGTAGTTTTGTAAAACTCAGATAGTCACTTGTTTCTATCTTGCACATCTAAAGTATCACTCAATATGATTTTCAAGCAATATGTACTAGCTAATACATACTTGCGAAGTCGAATTCACCATCTGGTAGCTTATGAAGCTTACGTGCTGCATAGAAACTCTAGATTATTGTTCTGGATAAGCTTTGCTGGTTATTTTTCTGTTCTCCCTTGCACATAAGACTTTATTGTTAACTAGATAAAGCTAACAATTATAAGCTTGAAGAGACAGATATTAAAATATGATGGTTGAGGTTGAGCAGCATAGGATATGTATTCCTCAAACGATAAAAAAATCAGACATGATTGTTTTGCTTTAGATAACTCTAATGTGGACTGTTGTTGACATTTTCTCATTCATTACTTCTATAGCTCTTTAACATTATCTGATATGTATCCTCACAAGTTTTCATGCTACATTGGGCAGGTTTTGAATGTAGAAGCAAGACCCACTGATAGTAAATTTTTATTTCAGTATAATGTTATAGAGTATTTATAATGCTACAGAAGGATCCCAGCTATCTGTGTGGGAAACACAGCCATTATTCTAAAGCCATTTTAGGAGATCTCAAGAAACACTTTTATCACGAGCTTCCGGAAAGTTTCTCAGACAACAGACTTATATTGTTAGAAAGAAGAAGAGCTACTCTATCCAGACAGTGTTGTTGTTAAATATTGTACATGGAATGTACTCATGTAGTACTTCATGTATGTGCATTAAATGTATTGTTGTTGAACTGCTGGATTGTGGACTGAATGAAATAATTTGATTTCATTCATGAAATTGTGTAATAATTATAAAGAGATTAGACAGATCAATGAAAAGTATAACTTAACTTAAACTATTGATTAGTTCTAAAAATAGAATTAACTGAAACAGTCAAAGTTCTTTACAGGTGAACTTTTAGCGCCCAATTATCAGGGAATCGTACATGATCCAATAATAATAATTATTAAGAACTATTAAAGTAATTTTAGTTCAAACAATAAACACTATTTTGTATTTTATAATAATTATTCCTTATGTGCATCAGTTAAGTTTATTTACTTCTACATAGCTATTATTATTTGAGCTATACTATAGTATGATCTTACCTGTTGCCAACTCTGTGCTCGTACATCAAGACACCAAACATCACTTAAAACCTTGACATCACATCCACCAGCTACTAACAACTGTGGATTGTTGTTGTTATAATCAAGACAAACAGCAGCATGAAGAAATCTTGGAGATGGTTGTGGTGCTCCATGTATAAGTTTTGTAAAACACTATTAGTACGAGAATATAATGTACAATCAAACAGTTACTTTACAATATATATTATTAGAAGAACTGAAACACTTCTTCATGCCTAATTATATATAATAACAATATCCAAAAGTATCAGCTGCATTTTAAAAGCCTATCAATTATGTTTGTAACATGTACTGTGTTTTGCTCCCACCTGAGTAAGTCCAATCACAGTATATACAGTGCTTAGACGATATTTATATTTCTCGTAGTTTTACTAACTAAAGTAATCAAGCAGTCTATGCTTGAATTGATCTGCCGGAATGGAATAAAAATAATGTGCAGTAATTTTGATAAGAATGTGCAATGATATAAAATACGACAAAATGAACAATAATCATAATACATCCGTTATACATTTCTGGTTTCATGGCGACGTGTGTATGTTGCTGTCAGGATAGTTTCCTGACAACATGCATCATATATTTGCTATAAATATGTCAGCATAAAAGGAATTTCAGAGTATAAAAGTGAACACAAACATTAGTAATCACTTTAAAACATCAGACATATTTGAGTCAGGAAACTTTGTGTCTTAATAGGATCATTGAAGTGTTCCATTGATATATTTAAAGAATAATAATTATTATATTCCACCCTAGATATCTTCACAATGATATGTTTAGGTACACGACCTGTGAAATAACTCATGATATGTGACCGTCTACAGGAAAACCGGGCACAACGCGGCACCCTTCGAAAAAATTTTTTTTCACTTACAGAGTTCTCGGCGTCCAGATATTAAGCTCTCAAAGTTTTATCATCGTAGCTTAAGTCGTTATCACTGTAATAGACCTAACCGTTCCCTTCCGTCGGCTTGAAACAATACATTTTTAAGAAATCGATCGATCTTTTCTCGATATTTACGCACGCCGCGTTGTTCCCGGTTTTCCTGTAGATGGTCACATATTTCACCATGTTGCTGTACTGCCAGGCTCATTACCCATGTAATTATAGCAACTGGCTTAACTTGTCAATTTTCTTGGTTTTTTAAGCTACCTTCCTTTTGTGTAGCTACTCAACCAATGTTAGAGCAGCTGCTAAAGGAGGGGGTGGGGCTACTAACTACAGTAGTGAAGATATCTAGTGTGGAATAAATCACATATTACACTCAGCAGAGTGATATGGTTTGATAATTCATTCCCTCTGGCTCTTGAAAATAAATTAGCCAGGTCATGAAATATTTCACCATATCATACTCTGACTCATGTAATAAGTACTGTATACTAGAAAAATAGTTGTTTGAGCCCAAGTACAACAAATATCCTCTGCAAGTGCAGCTGCCTAGATACCTATATAAAAATACCACTACATGTCTTTGTACTTTGTAAAGTGTACTCTCTCCCTCCCTGTTTTTTTATTCTTTTACTGCTTAGAAATGGCCAGTTGCAACTTACTAATCTCTTCAATGAGAACTCATCCAGGTCAATAAGAATTTATACACAGAATTATAAAAAATATTTGCTTTTTTATTTAGTTCCGTATAGAAAGTTTTAATAAATGGACACTCCACTAAATTACTTGTTATTTTAAATAAGTGGCAGATTTGCCTTAGTTCCTATGTTCCATGAAATACCCTCCATCTTAACAAACTCACTAGATAGAAACTTGCAATAAAGGAATAAAAGTACTTACATAAATAGTTTACATTGTACATATGTAATGGCAGATGAATGCTATCATTTGTATTTTATTGCTTAATTTCTGCACATATACATCTTGACTAACCTCATATTATCAAAACAATTACAATGATCGAGATATTACATCAATTCTTACCATCTGTGCCAAGTCTATGAGGTAAGTGTCATTGAGGTCTCTAGTACCATCACATCCACCAAACAAGACTGCATGTGTAGGACTAATGCAGGTGACTGTAAAACCAAATCTAGGAGAAGGTCTACTTCCAGTGATCAAGGGAGAAGACCATGTACCTAAATAAAAATAGCAATGTAATTATATATTTCTTAAGTTATTTTAAGATATCTATTTTATGAAGACTTCAAATGTCATTTACATAAATTTAAAGCTGCTTTATATGCAGCAATTATTATACAAGTTATAATTCAAAAGTATCGTATCTATTGTTAGTAGTAATTTACCAATGACCAAGTTTTTGGTTGATATTATTGGAGTAATAAGAATGACTTACATTATTTTATTTGAGACAATTAATTTATGAGTTGGTAATGGTTGTATTTGCAGTGTTTCAGTTTCATGGTTACATACCTCATTTTATATGAACACTTTATATAGCCAAAAATTATTAATCTTAATTACTTCAAAGACTGTATCTGATATGTTTATAATAATTCACAAACATAAATTAAGTATTTCGATGTGCGTTTTATAAAAAATTTGTTTCAAACTAATACAACATTTTAAACTATTCACTTTTTGAGAAAATGTGTTCTCAAATACCTCAGCACTTACGCAACTTCTAAATGTATGTCCACTTTTAACAAATTTGCTCTATTACTATTGATAGACACAGTCACATATAAATTGCTTTATTATTACTATTTACACAGAACCAGTACTACTTAATTGCGTAAATTAATATTAATTAAGTGAGTCATCCTAGAAGCAATACTAAATACAAGAATGCATAATTGGCATGTTTAAACTAATGACATTCCATTCTATCACTACAAATAAATTCATACCTTATCCAAATTCCTTAGTTCAAAAATCACTAATACATACTCAATATAATCATAACCTGAGATAGAAATTATTCTAGTTTCTATTTATGTTGGAAAGAAATGATTGAAAAGTCATTAAAGTTCATTGCTAAAGACCGATATTAGCACTGTAACTTTGAATTTATCACATATCATTATATCTTTATAATTATTCCTGATAAATGTTTACAATGTAAAAGGGTAATAGTTCCACTATGTCTGAAACCATTAAATTGTATTCACAACTACATGACAAAATTAAGTATAGCACAAATATATAAAACCATTGTGTTATAATTATTCCATGATGATTTCAATAATAGTTTACATTAAATCTGCAAATAACTCTAAAGAAATTATATCTGTAATACTTTATTAATATACACTGTATTTTAATAATAATGTATAAAATAAATCGTGACAAATAAATTGAAATACAATTTGTGACTTACCTTGGGAAATATGGTACTTATGAATCTCATTTGTCCAGCCACGACTATCTTGACAATCTTTATCCACAGTAAATTGTGATCCAGACTGCAGTTCACCTGATGGTATGCCATAGCCTCCAATCACGATTAACGAATCATTACAATATATCATTTGACAAACAGATTTCCTCATGGGTCCACTATCATGTTGTGGCGAGAGTTGCTTCCATGTCATAGATCTGGTGTCTAGCTGATGCAGTGAAGCATGGTATGATGTACCATCAAGACCTCCAAACAAGTAGACAATATGACCTGAATGAAATGTTGCACAGCTATATATTCCAGGAGGAGGAGTACCAGATGTTGGAAGTACTTTCCAGGATTCTGTAGTGCACTCATAGATTTGAATTACGGCTCTCAGTTGTCTTTTATTCTCATCAAAGTTATCAACAATACCTCCATAAACATACAGTAGTTCAGAACTTGCTGAGGCAGCAGCATTTACTCGAGGTGAAGGTTCATAGTTAGTTAGAGGCTGATCTACGATAAAATTATAGTGTAAATTGTACAAATAAAAAATAATTGTGCAAATATACAAAGTAATATTATTTCACCGCAGAATTAATGTAAAGGTTGCTGATATGTACATTTACTGAAACAAATTTTTATTAATTGGAATTTTTTCTTGTGTAATTTTAATTTGTTTAAAATGTTTCAAATTTACTTTCAAAGTCATCACTTGTCCTGTACTTGGATATTCCAATACATATTTTAGTTAGTATTTAGCTGTTGTTAGTAGTTAGCTGTTTTATAAATTATATGACAATATAATATACCATAATGGAAAATAATGTTTAACTGCCAATCCTTCAGTCATCTCAGGCAGCTGCTAACATTAAAGTCCAAAAGCAGCTGTCAACATAATGCTCTTAAGTGGAATATACTTGTACTCATAATGAATGCAATGCTAAAAAATGATATACATCAGGTTAATAATGCTTCAGATAGGTTGTTGGAAAAAATTAAGGGAATATGGTTTGCATATTGATAAGTAAAATGATAGTTAATGATTAATATCTTATTGTTTAAACTGAATGTAGTCAGAAATATAACCGATTTAAAGTGGTCAATTTTGCTACTAAAATTGTGTTCCTACATGTTCCAATGTCTGCAGGTTGCTAATCTGCACCAATGCTGTACATGTCAAGTATGAATATTCTCATAATTCTATTTAAAGCTCTGATGAACATTTACAATTAATAATTTCCTTCTCAGCTGTCTTTTACTCATTTGATGTATTCTTCATGGGTTCGATTTCCGGTGGCGACCAAATATTTTTAATTCAGTATTGTTTAAAAAGCCCGTGAAAGTAAGACAATAAATCTAATGAGTAAAAGAAGGCTGAGAAAGAAATACAAAAGTTAAACAGTGGAGTAAAAAAATTCAACAAATAAAATCTTTAAAAAAAGACAACTTTCGTTTGTCTGTTGAGAGTGAAACTGTAGCATAGCAGTACACTTTAATAGTATAAATACAGAATTAGAGTGTTTGTTTGCTCGCTGGTTGTCATAGCCCAATGGCGGAGCACTTGTGTCAAACAAGCAATAATGGGTTCGATTCCCGGTGGCGACCAAATATTTTAAATTCTATATTGTTTAAAAACCCTGTAAAAGTGAGAGAATACTACAATTTTTTTTATTATATTTCAATTGAAATATAATAAAGAAAAACAGAAATTTATCTTCACCTAATACATTGATTGCCTTACAAGAGGCTATAGTTATGGTTGACTACATTTTAACATCACACTGGATAGAGGTTATTTACCTTTATTATAGGGGCCAGGATTGGCTTCTACATCTCCACATAGTAATAGTAATTTCTGTTTGAGTGAAGTAGTTCTGGAATGAATTTCTTTTGAGACATTTATTGAACTATTCCAAATGGACCAGATCAATGGTAGAGATATCAATTCTACTTTATTATTTGTCTTTCGTGGCTTTATTACAGTACAGAGTTTGGAACATTGAGTCTTAGTTTTTCTTCTGAAAATCCAGATCATTGTGATGGCTATTAACAGATATTGAGTGTTAGAGAAACATTGAAGTTGACTGATATATGAGCATCGAGTCTCCCAGAGCGTTGATCTGTATAGTCTTCTGTTGCTACTTTCCCAGTGTGGAGCTGGATAACGATGGCGACCCATGCTATATCTGTAGATTTGATAACATATTTATATTATAAGAAATTATAACTCATCCTATCAAGTTAGGAAAAAATTTTGTGTTGTTTATATCAGACCACTATCAATTTTAACACATAGTTGTAATTCCGTAAATGTCTTATTTGTAAATGATTTATCTTAATCAACATGTGTAAAATATTGAAGTGTATCTTTAACTATACTAAACAAATCAGTTCAAACGTTTACTAGCGTAAACAACCAATATCGACCGACATCAATTATCGTCTAGAGCGACATCAATTATCAGCCATTGAAAAAAAATCGGGTTGCCAAACCAGCTGTTCGCTTACCATAAACGAAGAGAAAGGGATCCAGTTTTTTGGCTGTTTGCGAGAGTGTAGAGCAGGTTTGATATATAGCCATGCCAAAAAAAAGTCAGAGGAAGCGCTTGACCAAGTACAAATCTCAACTACGGTCAGCATTAACGAGTAAACACGCTCTGGAGCAGTCTGTGAAGCGAAAACAATGGACTGATCAACAGATGAGAGCAGCATTAAAAGCAGTACAAGAAGGTGCAGGGATAAATAGGGCTGCTGGTGACCATGGAGTTTCCGCATCTACTTTAAAGGACAGAGTGAGTGGTCGTGTAAAGCATGGTGTTAAACCTGGTCCAAAACCATATCTGTGTACTGAAGAAGAAGGTGAACTTAGCTCTTTTTTGAAGACATGTGCCACTGTAGAGTATGGTAAAACACGAAAAGATGTGATGCATATAGCTGAATCTGTAGCTAGAGACAAAAATATGCTGAAAAAGGGTTACATTACTCATGGGTGGTGGAATAGATTTCTTGAGCGCGATTTGTTACTCCGAAGGAGTGATAGTACAGCTCACGCTAGAATGAATGCTATCAATAAGGAAACAATGGAGCAATATTTCTTTTTATTGAAGGATGTTTTGGATGAACATGAATTACATTCAGCACAAGCTCAAGTCTATAATATAGATGAATCTGGCATTCCTTTTGATTATAAAGCTCCTAATGTTGTTGCGAAGACCGGGTCAAAAAAATTTCGATATCGGCAATCTGGCAAAAAGGGGCAAGTAACTGTCGTAGCTTGTGCTAGTGCAGTAGGCCAAGCCATTCCACCAATGATAATTTTTAATGCCCAAGATCTTAATCATGCCTGGACAAAAGGTGAAGTACCTGGAACAAGATATGGTTTGAGTAATACAGGTTGGATCAATGCAGACTTATTGAAAGGGTGGATGGTAGAGCATTTTATTCAATATGCATTTCCTGGGCGCCCCCTGTTGCTACTGCTTGATGGACATAGTACTCATTACCAGCCAGATGTCATTCGGTTTGCAAGAGCACACAATATTATTATGCTATGATTGCCTCCACATACAACTCATGAATCACAGCCGCTAGATTGTGGAGTGTTCAAGCCATTACAAAGTAAATGGACAGCAGTATGCCACACTTATTTTCAGAAGCACCCTGGAAAGGTTATCATGTGATTCAATTTCAACATGCTGTTTTCTCAAGCATGGTTGAAGTCTCTCATTCCATCAAATATTATTGCTGGTTTTAAGACTACTGGAATATTCCCATATAATCCATCTGCCATTTCTATTCCAACTGATGACACTAGCAGTGACAAAAATGATACTCAACCTGATGAACAAGACGATGATGAGGAAGAATTGTCACATGGAAGTAATGGGGAGTGTGCAATGTCATCAAGTGAAACAGCATTAGATCTTCCATCTGCTGAAGGAGCATGTGAACTGCAATGTGCTGAGTTGGCCCATGAACTGACACCAGCAAATTCACTGCATTCTGGTGAGTAGCTAATAGCCAGCTAGCTGGCTAGTTAAATAATAGAATGTGACGGTTTTTTTAAGCTATAAGCTAGATGAAATGGGGAATTAGTGTTTGCATACAAAAAATGGAATGAATTTTTATGGTAGTCTTAAATGTGATGTAATGTGGTACAGTAAGCCAGTCAATACACAAATTTCATTTTTTGTCATAAATACTTAATGTGTCAATGTAGCTAAATAAACGTATTGTTACACACACAATTATCAATTTTACCTATACGTAGGAACACCAGAACTTGGATCTTTCACAGGTGAGCAAGAAGACCTCTTTCAACGTCGATATGAGGAAGGATATAATCTCTATTCAGATCTTTGTTATGTCAGCTGGCTTGAAACACACCATCCAGAAGCTTTACCCAGTGATCATTACAACCTTATTTCTGCTGGTGATTGTGTCCAGCAGTCTATAGCAAGTCAGTTTGACGATGTCACTCCTTCATGTCCTGCTGTCACACTTTCTAATCCACCTGAAGCTACTTCAAGTACTCCCATGTGTAGTTCTTCAGGAGCTGCTCGAGGGCCAAGTCTTATAGGAGCTACTCCAGTGTCTAGTCCTCCTTCAGGAGGTCCCGGGCCAAGTCTTATAGGAGCTATTCCAGTGTTTAGTCCTCCTTCAGGAGCTACTCCAGAGCCAAGTCTTATAGGAGCTACTCCAGTGTTTAGTCCTCCTTCAGGAGCTACTCCAGGGCCAAGTCTTATAGGAGCTACTCCAGTGTTTAGTCCTCCTTCAGGAGCTACTCCAGAGCCAAGTCTTATAGGAGCTACTCCAG
>WLWD01001704.1_pt1 | contig 36175 bp, 25 predicted proteins | sample 6712731 | NCBI WGS metagenome assembly WLWD01 (sample SAMN12718690, study PRJNA576275) | sponge metagenome | isolation source: marine sponge | host: Mycale hentscheli | place: New Zealand: South Island, Marlborough, Capsize Point | collected 2014-11-01 | reverse complement strand
ATGATGGTGTGTTTGATGGTATGTTTTTCTTGCTGCAAATCACTTCTTAATGTGACATCTATAAGGGAATATAGCAATTTTCTGTTTAACAGGTTTGTACTACCCCAATATCAATCACATGTTATTGAAGTTCATCTACTATTTGACTCAAAAATTAATGATGGAACATTTAATCCTAAAGCATTTGAACAAAAAAAAGAGACAGTGGCAAAGGTGGTGCATCAATCCACACCCACATAATATTCACTTTAACCTATTCTCCAGATACAGACGTATACAATATTGGCCTACCTCTGCTGAGTAGTATTTCAAATAAACAGGTCATTGTGCAACTCAACGTACCTCATTCTCCAACACACTCGTATATACACCTCAGCAACTTGAGCACTGCTCTTGAGCTTGACCCTGACTTAGCAAGTCTTCCCGTAGCAGCCTCTGCAATATTTTTCAAATGCTCTTTATATGTTCTGGCTGTGATTATGTATCTTATTTTCATGGCCATGGAAAAGCTGCATTTTTAATACATTTTTTCAGCATGCACCATTCATTACAGGTGAGCATGCAGATGGCTTGTTATCAGACATCGGTGAAGATGTGAAAGAGAGAGGTTTTTTATCCTTCCTCAGGCTCATTGGGACACTATTTTTTAAGAAACACATCTCAGCAATGGCATCCTTGAAAAATGTCGAGACTCCACAGCAACTATACAATTCAATCACTGAAGCAAGCATCAAAGAAAAACATGTGGCTTGGTACAACACCATCAGGAGCATTGTATGTGAAAGGATATCAGACGAAAGAGAACGGGTACCATTACACACATCAATGTGGCGTCACTGACTTCGTTGCTGTTGGGTAGGTATGATGTGGAACAATGCTACACAACAGGATTTGAATGAAGACTTACCTGAACCAGAAGCTTCCAGATGGATAAAGAAGAGTGATAGCTGCTTTAATTTTGACTGGGAGTGTGATGAAGTTCATCAGAGTGTCCAGAAAACAATTAATTTCCTGACAAAAGGGTGCTCCTGTAAGACAGGATGTGAAAACCAGAGGTGTGGCTGTGTCAAGAATGGCCGGAAGTGTGGACCCAGTTGTAACTGCCATAACTGCCAGAATGTCCTACCATCTGATGAGGTGACATCTACAAGTGGCTTCACCAGCGGTACTGTAGCTCCATACGAATCTGAAGATTCTGACATCACAGACTCAGATTCTGATGAAAGCACCACTTCTGAAACTATAGAAACTGAAACAATATCAAACGTGTATGATGAGGATAATGACTTGTATTTGTAGTCAGTCACCAGTTCAGAATACCCTGTTTTTATATTCATGATGTAACAAAATTCAGAATACCCTGTTTATTCATGATGTTTAAAAAAAATAAATAAAAAATAAAAGCTACATACTTTGAATGAAAAATAAAAGCTAAGTTACGAATTTCTTCGGACAAAATTGTTTTGAACATGTCCAACAAAAAAAAAAGAGAATAAAATTGTAAAAAATATGTTACTACATTATTCTAACCCTGTGCATTTTGTGTTCCACACTCACCGGCTAAGATATCAGCTCTAGTAGCAGATATTCTTCAGCATCCTAACAAAGACGTTAGTGGTATGACAGCTTCCAAAGCTACTTCACCCTCAGTTTTGAGATATTTGAATAGCAAAGCCGAATCTTGAATCAGAGCAGCACTTTTAGGAGACGCTTAGACGGACATTTTGTTATGACACGCCCCTCATTTTTGCAAATAAATTTATCGCATATTTTACGCGTGCGGTTTGACTGGGTTGAGACCTGCATATAGCTGTATATAATATATTATATATATTGTAATTTACAATTTTAATTTTTGTCAGCATTAATGTCAGCTGTCTAATACAAGAATAAGATGAAGAATTGTGTAATTGATCATATAGCTATACCCGTTTGCTTGCACCATTTCCATACAGAAATATGGAAATTGCTCGCTGTGTAAGTCAAAGTTTTGGGTGTCCATCCTTAACCAGTTGTGAAGCAATACAGGCAATAACAACAGGTCTTGATTTGGTAGCACTTCACAAGGACGCTATAAAATACTGTTTTATTATGTGGTAAATAATAGCTAGGTTTGTTTACCTGAGTAATCTTATCAGTGTTGGGACCTATTCATTCAGTTCAATGAAGACAGTGTCCCAGCTAAAGTTCTTTACTGCCTCAATATTATCTCGTAGAATAGTATCGTGCTCCATGCTTGCCAGAGTCTTCATCTCCTGCTTTATAGTCCTGGCTATTTCTCTCAGTACCTTATCAGATGTGATTTCCGAGGCAACTACAGTAGTGGCAAGTGGTTTGAAGCTCCAGCGAGTAATTTGTTTTATTGCCTTCTTGCGATTAGGCATAGTGACAGCAAACATTTTCGGGCCTGATGCATAGTCAATTTTGACCTGTGTTATAATCCATATCATAACAGTTTCAATTACTTGGCACATGACAAATTTCTGATTATATTACATAAAAAGCTGATTATAGATTCACAGAAAGCTGCATTAAATTATCAGAACTTGTGGTTAAATATCTTTTAGTAATTACACTCTAGATGTTGAGACTAAATTATGTTCATAAACTAATATAAGTTTAATTGCAGATGTTACAATTTCCTCTTTTTTTTCCAAAGACTATGTGTGTAATAATTACTTATGTTAAACATCACTAACACACCGTGAGAGCTGGTGATGTTGATTGGGATGCTTCAGAATCCAAGCATACATGCTTTGGGGAGGCAAAGTGGTGGGATGTGTGGACAAAATACGCTTAGCTCTGCCCTCTGATGCATCAGCTAGTTAAAAGCCTGAAATATAGCCTTTTACAGTGTCTTTCAATCCAGAGAGATGCTTCTTTAATTCAAGAATTTTATTCAACAGAGAATCACAATTCTTGCAAATGTAGCAATTCATAGGAGTAGTGTCTGCAAAGTCTTCTATGGTCATGCTAAATGCATCACTTAACTCTGCATTCAATGCATCCCTTGTCTCTTTACAAGCGTTTCCGTGCAGTTTCTTCCTCCTCTCTTCTCTCCAGCAGATGTAACAGAAGTTTTGCTTGAGCAGCACGTCTCCATCTCAATACTGAATCAGCCCCGCCGACTGAGCTAAACAATTCACGAGCCTTTATTATCTTAGCGATTTACACACACACAAATCGAACCACCGTTAACCACATGCTCACTAAGCAAGAACAAACTGCTCTATGTCAGTATACCAGATGCTTTTCCCGCTTAGCAATTGGTAAAGGGTCTGGCTACGCGAGACTATTGTTTAGGTGGCTTTCTAATCACCCCATCATTGGAGTGTTTAAGCATGTACTGAACCCATGAATTTCAAATGGAAATTTTAAATGGTTTATTAATACTGACATCAAGTGGTTGTAGGATTGATGTACAACCACCATTGATCAACAATACAGTAGTATTAGATTTATGGAATGCATCTTTTACCTTGTCTGTCAAATGTGCACTGAAGGTATCAAGAAACAGCAAAGACGGCCTCTTCTTTGTGTATTTTACCCAAATATCTGAAATCCATATTAGCATTAACTTTTCATCCATCCAAGATTTCTTCTGATAACCTACCACTGTACCTTGTGATCCCAGCACATTTGTTATCGATCTAGGAGTATTTGAAAATTACCATAGGAGGAAGCATAGCCCCTGTCACGATAAAACTACTCTTAACCGACATTTTTCAGATTTTGTGGTCTTAATTTTCAGTCTTTTTGCCTTTACCATCAACAGCCCTGTTGCTGTGCACGACATAACTACTCTTAACCGACATTTTTCAGATTTTGTGGTCCTAATTTTCAGTCTTTTTGCCTTTACCATCAACAGTTTTTTAAAGCACCATATCCATGTAAACTGGAGTTTCGTCCATGTTACCAATTAAGTCATATGAAAAATCACCATTTTCTCGTATACGTTTAACCGTGCCTCCTGAACTCCGTGATTCTATCTTCTAAATCTTTAAGCAATTCTTGTGCCATGGAGGTCTTGGCTCGCAAAACTAAACTGTGGCGGCACATAGCCACCTATCAGAAGCTTTAAAATCAGATACTATAGGTTTTATGAGGGTTAAAGCTTTTATATTTAGACAAAAGGAATTGGAAAACATTGGAGTCAGGCATGCAGAAGAAAAATAAGCCATGGAAGCTCGTTTTGAAAGAATGCAGAACCAATGTTTTGAGCGCGATCAGATATCTCAAGAGTCTCTTTTGTTAGAGAAATCAATAGAAACGATTCCAAATTATCGTGAAGGCCAGGATATATCAGCATACATGGATGCCTTTAGTTTTGAACTTTCAAGAACAGGAATACCCCTCGTAAGGTGGAAGGGAATCCTTTCCCACTAAACTACCGCCTACGGTGAAACTTAAGGGTGGCCACACACCGCTTACGCAATTTTTTGTTGATGGTTGCTATGCACGATTACTACCATTGTATACTTACAGAGGCTTCTCCACTACTACACAAGGACAAAGTACCTGCCGAAGGAGCCGAGCCGCTCACTAATTTTAGAGCGAATCTGGAAGAAATATCAGGAAATATCGGGGCCTGGTTATAAAACTTTGTAGCACTTTTTTGGAGCGGTGCGGAAAGTTGGAGTCCGCAATTTGGTGCACTACTAGCCGAGCCGATACTCTACTGCAAGACAACGAGTTCTTATGCATTTCAATATTACTTTATGATTTATTCGCATTTGTTTCTATTTATAAGATATTGAAAAATTCTCGTTGTGGTGCAGTTCATTTTTTTTTTTTTACCCGTGTGTAAATGTGACCGGTTTTGGGAAAATCGGCCTAAACGCGGCAAACAATTTTTTTTAGAATCCCCGGGTAAAGCCTTATAGGTCGATTTTTTTCAAAAAATTTTTTATGGCAGAGATTGATAGACATCAGTTAGCTCTAGCTTATGACGCAGTTATAAGCTCTGGCGTGCTCTAGAACTCACACTAGCCGGTTGGACTCGTGTACGGAGAGTTGCTAAGAAATTATTGGCGGGCTTTTCACTAACAGCCGGGAAAAAACTGTAGCTAACTAATTCACTTACTATTCTACATAATTCACGTACTCACGCAATTCTCGCCATCATAGTTTCTTAAGGAGCCCTGCATTAAGCCTTTTAGACTTCTTTCAATCCGCCTGTAACCGGTTTATTCCATAGTGCCCCGGAGACACGCAGTAATAGTATACGGACACAAGGCACGCCTCCTGACCTTAGCAATGCCTATACTCGGCGTTTTTTCGAAATAAGCAATAACTAGAAAATGCTCGTGTAGCATTGGTTGGGCGAGGAGCGAAGTTCTGGAATGCGCGCGAGCTGAGTTAACAATAACAGAATTGCCTGAATAAACTTAGAAAGCAGTGGCAAAGAAGCGCAGTTTGACAAAGACTTCACAATTGTTTCAAGAAGAGAGTAGCTATAAACGTTTTGGTTGAAACAGAGTTGCGTAAGGCAGTGCAGCAGGATTCTCCGCGCTCGTTAATTGAAAAATACTGGAACTGTGAACGCTTTTCCTAACTTACGTAATTAGAAGCGCGGGCGAAAACAGAGGTCTCACGTACCCCATAAACAGATAAATAAATCGTGTAGCATTGGTTGGGCGAGCGAGCGAAGTTCTGGAATGCGTGCCCTAGCCCTAGCCCTAGCCCTAGCCCTAGCCCCCTAGCCCTAACCCTCCTATCCCTAGCCCTAGCCCCTAGCCCCCCTAGCCCTAGCCCTAGCCCCCCACTAGAAAATGCTCGTGTAGCATTGGTTGGGCGAGCGAGCGAAGTTCTGGAATGCGCGCGCGTTTAAACGACGACGTACGTATTCAAAACGACCACGTACGTATTCAAAACGACCACGTATTCAGGATTTCCATAGACTACATCTTAGAGTTGCTCGCTTGCTCGCCAATAAGTTTAGCAAAAATACTGAAGTGTTGTAGTGCATAGGGCGAAGACGGCTTGTGCTGCTACAGCTTCCAAATTAGGAGGACGGCATCCAAAGGCCCCGTGCAGCCTACTGGTAGAATCAATTTGAAAACTTTAGATGCCGCGTTTAGGCCGATTTTCCCCAAACCGGTCATATAAGACACCGACACAGCAGAGCTCCATACCAAGTGACTTGATATGTATGTCAGAAACCTGGGCACAGAGCATCGGAATGTTGGTTCCGTGAACGCCGGGATCAACACAACTCATAAAAGGACAACAAACCATCTGCGCAGCATGAAGTGGTATGTTAAGTCTGTGATACTCCTGGGCATTTTGCTAGTGAATATAATAAGGCTAAATGGAATCAGAAGGGTAACAGGAGCGAGAAAAGAAAGTCAATTGGTTATCCTCACGTAAACCTAAACACTGTGTGCAGGGTAAGGTGAATGGATTAGAGTGTACAATTGTTGTGGATTCTGGTGCTGATATTAGTGTGGTACCAGAAAGCTTTGTGGGGTGAATCATTTTACTGGTGATGAGGTTACTTTATCTGGTTTTAATGGTAGTCCTTGTGTAGCAAATTTAGCAGAAGTTTTATTTGAGATTAATGGGAAGAGTTTTGTGGAGATAGCTGCAATTGTCCCAGCCCGTACTACTAATCATTGTGTATTGCTTACCGTGGACAGGACTGGGATGGATCCTTCGGTCTTGAGCAGTGCACTTGTTAGCTAAATATACAAAAATAAATCTGGCCTTTCTTTTATGTAGCTAAGAGCTTGTTGTCAAAGGTGACTGGTAAATTCAAATAGTCAGAATTGCTTCAATTTATACTATGGAAGTTACCACTGCTCAATAAAATGAGGTAAGAAAGTAATTTTGTATTTGTGTGCTAAAATTGATGGTCTTATGTTTTTATAGATGAGAGCTAGTTGTCAAGAATTCACGGTAATTCAGATAGTCAAAGTAGCTTCAATTTGATACTACAGAAGTATTCAATACTCAGGAAATTGAGGTAAGTAGTAATTCCATATTTGTTGGCTTAATAACACTGATTTTTTGTTTGTTGTAGCTGAGAGTTTGTTCAAGAGTTACTGGTAATTGAGATTATCAGAATGGCAGATGTTTAATACTACAGAAGTTAACAAATCAGGTACCGTAATCGCTGTAATTCAAGCGCCACAAAAAAATAAATATCACTGTGACTGGCGCATACACAAAGGCCGAAAAATTACACTTCCGTTAGGTGTGGCGCCTGAATTACGGTGGCGCTTAATAATAGCATCAAAATCTAGACGAGTCAGCGCGGCTTCAAAATGGCTTCCAGTTCTGCTAACTTTAGAGTTTCTTTTGGAAGTGTTGTGAGGGGATTTCACGTCTACAAGTTTATTTGGACACCAGTGGTGAATGATGAACATTCAGTACAGCAAGAACGTGGTAATGCAGAGGACCAATATGCTGTTGCTATTATAAACAATGATCTTATAGTTGGACATGTGCCCAGGGAGCTATCTCAGATATTTTGGTTCTTTATTGAAAGAGGAGGTGAAATCTCTTGTAGAATAATGGGGAGAAGGCAAAGGTCTCCACTACTTCAAGGTGGACTGGAAATCCCTTGCATTTATACCCTCAGGGGAAAAAAGCAATTTGAGAGCAAGCTCAGGCAATTGTTAAAGAGCATGGACATAGAACTTTTACAACTAGGTCAAGATCATGATAAAAGTACATATCATTGATTGTATGATACAATAAAAAGATGAAATAAGGTTATCACCATGTCCGTATTGTGGAATGTAATGTTAGCTGTGTAAATGATAAATGTTCATAATAATGGTGGGGAAGTGATAAAAAAAACTATATATCGAAATCAGATAGTGGTTCATATTCTGGGGAGCAAATAGAGTCACTGTCAACACCTAGGTATTCAGCAAGACCAGGAAGAATAGGAGTAGCTTCTTCACCTTCAGCACCATGGAAGTCTTCACTACTCATTGATTCTTCTGATTCTTCTGATTCTGAACTATCGAAAGGATCACGATCTGTCTGGTTTGGCTGAAAACCCATTGTTTCTTCCCCAAAAACTTCCACAATAATATCCTCTATTTCCTTTCTGATATTGTCATTTCTGACTAACTCATTTTCTTCTCCGCCAAGAGCATTGGAAATTCCAGTGACTAAAAATGACTTCTTCACAATACTCAAATTTGAGTTCAAGATTGTGTTGGCCTCCTCTATCCAATCAACTATCAGTTGCTTACTTGGACGTTTTACCAATTCATCACAGGAATGTTCTAACATGTATTCAACCCACGAATTTCTTAAATGCCCCTTAATAGGTTTGTTTATACTAACATCAAGGGGTTGCAGGATTGAAGTACAACCACCTGGGATAACAATAACAGTGGTGTTTGATTGTTTAAATGCCGTCTTTACCTGGTCAGTCAAATGAGCACTAAAAGTATCCAAAAAAAGTAGGGATGGCTTCTTCTTAGTAAGCTTAACCCAAATTTCTGATATCCAGGTAAGCATCAACTTTTCATCCATCCAAGCCTTTTTTTGATACTTAACAAGTGTGTCATTAGACCCCTTCACACCTGCTACTGATTTATGGGTTGTGCCTTTGAAAATAATCATGGGAGGTAACATATTCCCTGCAGCTGTGCATGAAAGAACAGCTGTAACTCTGCATTTTTCTGACTTAGTTGTCCTTATCTTGACAGTTTTCTTCCCCTTTACATCTACTGTCTTGGAGGGAACCATGTCCATATACACTGGGGTCTCATCCATATTTCCAATTAGCTCATAAGGGAAATCTCCACTTTGTCTAACATGGTTGACCTGTCTCCTGAATTCACTAATTTTGCTTTCCAAATCTTTTGGTAGCTGTTGAGCAATGGATGTCTTGGCCCTTAATACAAGGTTGTGTCGTCTCATAAACCCCTTAACCCACCCATCAGAGGCTTTAAAATTAGGCAAGACTGCTTTTATTAAACTTAAAGCTTTAATAGCATGAGATGATACTGGCATCTGCTTCTCTTCTCGTTGTTCCAAAACCCACTGTAGCAGCTTCAAATCAATTTCAGGTGGGTAAGACAATTTTCTCCCCTGACCCTTTTTATTACATCGCTTAGCACGGCATCGGGTTTTGATAACATCAAGCTCACTTTTAAGCCATCTCTGTACATTTTTGTGATGGATTTTATAATGTCTAGAGGCAGCTCTACCCCCATGAAATCGGGCATACTGTGCTACCTTCTTTTTCTGGGCAGAAGAATACCTTGATCGAATAGTTTTATTACCTGGTGCTTTTCCAGTTGAAGTGGAGGGCCCAGCATGGGGCACCACAGGACATATAGGAGGTGCAACAGGATCAGGAGGTATAATGGACTCAGTGGAAGAGACACAACCAGTAGGAGACCTTGTCACAGGAGGGTCAGTAGGCTCAGAATCAACACAAACTTGAAATTTCCTTGGTCTACCTACTCCGCGCTTTGGAACTGGTGTAGTAGTGGTTTTAGGCCTACATATCACAGGTAGAGGCTCAGCTGTAGGATGAACGAATCTTCTCAGTGATTTCTGGGACATTACGGCGGCTCACCAAAATAGTCGGCGAAATCACCACGTGGGTCCTAATCAATTAAGCGCCAGGTAAAAATAATTTTGTAAGAGGAGTGGCGCTTTCAATAAGGCCTGTAAAATGCTTCCTACGTCTGGGCGGCGCTTGAATTACGGTGGCGCTTGAATTACAGCGATTACGGTAGCTAGTGCCCCAGTAATAATGAAGGCAAGCCATCACGTAAGAAACATCGCAAATTTGGTAATGATCGTCATTTTCCACGACCACCTGTTAGCAAATATGACCATGGTTGGCTGCTAACAATGTATATGTAGAGGCCGCGATTCTTACGACGTAACTTTGTGTGGCCTTGCCCGCCAGATAGATGCTCTGGTCTGGCCCGTGGGAAACTGTGCTCTCTTAGTCTAACGGAGGAGCCATCCCGCAGTTCTTATCAAAGGATTCTTCTGATTGGTCCCCTAGCCTAGCCCTTGCGCGGCGCTATAATTGGGAGCCATCCCGCAGTTCTTATCAAAGAATTCTTCTGATTGGTCCCCTAGCCCTAGCCCTAGCCCTTGCGCGGCGCTATAATTGGTCACGCGCGGCGCTATAATTGGTCACATGATTTGATTAACCAATGAAATGAGTTTTTTGATAAGAACTGCGGGGACTGTAGATAATTGGTCACGCGCGGCGCTATAATTGGTCACATGATTTGATTAACCAATGAAATGAGTTTTTTGATAAGAACTGCGGGACGACTGTAGTAACGGAGCGCTACGAAACCCGCAGAATGCGACTAAAATAAAGAGTTGGCAGCTCCTGGATACGCGTTCAGCCAAATTCTGAAAGCATGGCCGCTAACACAAAGATGATCATGTTTTTCTTTATGTGTCTGGCTATACAATTCTGCTGTATTTCAGGTAGGTTTTCTACATTCGTATTTAGTGGGAAAGAAGAATTAAAATATTTAAATTAAAAAAGTGTTTTCAGATTTTTAAAGTTAGCTACTTTACAGCTCACACTTGCATCAAAACTCAATGCATTTACCTCATTCACTTGAAATGTCTTAAGTACATTCTAAATACCAGACAAAAGGTCCATGAAGAGAAAGATATGATATGTGATTTTTGTGAATCATACAGGAATGGTTTGCTGATTATCCTATTATAGTATACTATAACCCAAATATGTATGTGACTACAATGTGTAAAAAGTTTACTGCAGTAATTTGTATCACAAGGTAAAGTTGCACATTCCAGGAATAAAAAGAAATATTGGAATGACAATATTTTAAAGTTGCCGAAAGTTGCCGATGGAAAAATTACCCATGGAAAGAAGTTCAATATGCAAACTAACTTTTGGAAGCAATCAAGTGGTAATGAAGAACTAAAAAGTAAAGTAAATCATCAGTCAGCACTTACAGAGAATAAAAAAAAAGTTGACAAAGGGAGTTTGAGTCAGTTTATGAAGAAAAAAATAGCAGAAAAAATTGAGGCAAAACATGGAGAAAATGTTCAATTGATGTGTTCTGGATCTAATGCTCGATGGACATATAAAGACAAAAATGATGTAATGAAGACTATATATGATGATGATCCATCAGACAATAAACTCAATTTAAAAAATGTGCGACTGAACGATGAAGGAACTTATACTTGTCACCATTTGGACCCCCTAATTGGTTATGTCAAGGATTCATTTAAGCTTGGAGTAAAACTTTTTCATGGTAGGTCAATCTTAGTTTATAATTTTTCTTCAAGATTTTCCTGTATTATTTACTGCAGTTTATAAGTCCTTTAAGAAAGACAGGGATTCATCATCCATTGGACTTCAATGTTCAACCATCATGATGACATTTCCTGTGGCTATACTTTTTGGACCTCGCATGGTATGGTTATAATTGGTAGCAATATAACATTAAATTTTTCATTGATCAACTAGATCAATATTCTTATGAAAGGCATTTAACTAAGTGTAAATGATTGTAACCAGCAAAAGTACTGTATAGAATACATGAAGTAGTCTTGAGTTGCTAGGCATTTAAGTGTTTCCTAGGCTTAATTTCTTTAGCCATTCGAAAGTGACATTTCAGCATAAAAATTAATTTGCATCATATCTTGCCTCTATCCTAAGTGTCTCCCTAGCTCTTTTTCTAACTATGTTAGATGCACGCTTTTTATTATTATTTTTTTGTCACTCTCATTCATTATTTAGAGCTGTTGAAGCCCATTGTAACAGTGTGCCATAGTATTTATACTAAAGATAGTTTTGATGATGGGTAATAAAGTTATGCAATAAATGATAATGCTACCTTTTTTATGCAATAGAATAGGAGTCAATTGGAATATACGGAACCTACACGACCTGCAACGGGATTAAATACAGCGTATAGCATACCGCAATTTAAAATACCTTGAGAGGATCAGCTGGAATATGCAGCACCCGGGTGCTCTTAAATCGTGTGGAATTGCGCAACATAAAAAAATGTTAGACCTCGTGTCATTCGCTTGTTAATTTTTACTATCATCACTTTATACAATCAAAGGGAATGCTCTAGCACTTGTGTTGATAGTTGATATTATCACTTAATGCTCCATAAAGTCACAGGAAATCCTCTACCACTAAGAAGGTATAGGTGTTTGGAATTGTTGATACTTCTAAGTCACCTGGGCTTAGATAGAGGCAAATGTGGACAAAAGAGATGCAATCAGTGAATATGTGTTCCCCCAAGGACGAACACTTTCTGACTATTGAATAGCATATGAATGAAGTTTATTCGCTTGCAAATACTGCTACCCACTGCTCTGTACCAGTGACTGGTGTCCACGCACAAATAATAGATTTGTATTTGAGTAGGGTGAAGTCAAAATTGAAAAATGAAAGGTTATTCTTTTAATGGCTATTTAGATGAATTTATGTGAAAGGAGAGACATGAAAGAAAAATAACATTATGAAATATATTTCCGAGCAATAGCTACAGACTGTATGCAAATTCATTATACTCAAAAATACTACATCTTTGAAATCTTATTTAACCTGCCATTTATATTGTGTTATAAATGCTACATATATCTTTATAACAATCATGCTAGAATTTAAACTATTGTAAGTTTGTAAGGTATTTTAAATTGCGGTATACCACTTGTTATTTAATCTTGTCAGGCCGCATAGGTGCTGTATATTCCAACTGATCCCTATTTCGCTTATGAGAGTTTATTCTTTCTATCACATTATAATTTGACTCGAAGTTACCATTGCTTGTTTTGTTATATATATATATTTGTACCATGGTGTGCTCAAACTGTCCAATCAAATTTCTCAATTCGCATAATTTACATGCACTCCTCCTAGAGTGTATTTTTTTTCTGCTTGAGGTCTGGGAATTACAGTTAGTCATGTTGCACCTCCATGGGACGATATACTAAAAGTTTCCTCGCTGCTGACTTAACCAACATATGAAGTACAAAGACAGTGGAGATATGACAGTAGAGAAAATAGGCTTGTAGTTGATAGTAATTGTAGAGCATCTTTCAATATTATAGATTGGAAAGTGAAAGTGGAAGAACCGGTTTTGTAGAGACAAAGATTTCGTGATAGTTATAAGGCATTCTAGTGACCAGCCTTTGCTTCTTAAATTGGGTGGTAATCATCATCTGGTAGTTGTCTATTTGTTGCTGAATTCAGTACATTTTCACATGTGTTGTTTTTTCTCTTCACTTATTTTTTATAGCACCATGCTCCATCCAAACCCAGTGTTAAATATAGCTAACGCATTCTTGCTGCATTGCTTAACTGGGTGAATGATTAGTTTTATACCCAGTCCCTCATGCTTCTTTAAATACCTTCTCACTGTTCTTGCCAATGTATTACGCTCCACAAGTACTTTCAAATACAAAAATACTGTTTACTTTACTGAATAGCGTCAGGTAAAACGTGTTTGTACAAATGGATAGTAGCATCTACTTGGAGTTCTTTCTTTGATGTTATTTATTGGTGCAGCTACCTTCCTCAGTTGTTGTTGTTGTTGTTTTTTAAATCTTGGTATAGACCAATTGAGCAGGACCATTGGAAAGACTAATCAGCTCTACTAACTGTGATTTGAACTGTATCTGGAGAGCAGCAATCACCATTAGATTTTTTTAGTTAAGATAAATTTGTTCAACAGTAGTTTAAGTTATTTACGTTGTGCTATCATGGGATTAGTGAACCATTCACTATGTGATTCTGTGAGGTTCACAAGACAAGATAGATATTTTGCTCCAATGGAAAAAAATTTCTCCTTTTCACTTGACTTTAAAAAGAAATGAAATGACACAATTTTTTTTGCATCTCACTATATTCAAAATACCCCACCACCCACACACACACACCAAAAAAATTTCTGGGTTATGCAATTTAAACATCTTTAAACAAAAAAAATTACATATTATGTCCAGTCAATTTTGGAGGATGACATCACTTTTTGGGGTGTAGTTTTCATCACATGCTGTTACTAAGTAATTATGGTACAAATATATAATAAGAGTGTAGTAGCACTCTCTATTTAGGGTCAACCAGTGACCACTCTTCCACAAGCACAATACTAAGCCAAACCTAAAAGATTTAAGTTTTCAGGACCCCAATGTAGTTTCATATCGAATTACTAAGCCAGAAAATTCAAGAAACTGAAGTAATAAAAAATGGTATAGTGTATACCACGTACATATCAATAGGTTCAATAATCTTGGCTAGTTTATTAAAATTATATAGTTAGTCATTGTTTACATTAATATTATCTGTTTTCTTATTATACTTATATAATTTCAATAAATTTAAAATATGTATAGAAGAAAGTAAAACGAGTTAAAATTTTTATTGCAGATGTCGTTAAAGGCCTGAAACTCTATAAGAATAACATCCTTCATTTTGTTGTTTCTACATTAAAATTAATATATCTAAAAATAAGTCAAAACACAGCAGTTACAATATGAATAAACCTGTGAACAAACAATATTGAGTCAACCGTTCAAATCTATCATAGCAACAAAATTATAAGGGCTGAATCTACTAAAACTAAAATTAACTTCAGCATAAAAAAAAAATAAAGAAATGAAGATTGAAAAGTTATTTTTGTAAATCAGCAATCAATGGGACTTATATTGAACTATAGTCTGAAAACCAATAATTTGGTATTATAAAAATTATGTCATGACTACCAAAATTATCACTTGTGTTTGCTTCACAGTATAACATAACTGAAGCTGCACTGATGAGTATCATTTACCAAACTTGTCCATATTTTCAGTATTTGAAAACAATTTTGAACTCTTCAGAATTACAGATACCTTTGGTTCCATGCTGGATAGTCAAAGTCTGATGGAATACTATATTTGTAGGCTCTGTATAAATAATTTCTTAATATTGAAGTAGGTCATAAGATTAAAAAAAAAATTATATAACATGACTTAGTTTAATGTTGGGATTAAGATAAAAAAATTATTAATATAACAAAATGATACACACAGTGTGTGGATATTTTGAGTGATCCAATATGTCATAAAATACAGAAAGTTATTGATATACAGAATAAAAATAAAGATTTAAATATGTAACAAATTATTTGTTCAATTGACAGAGAAGTGCAGCTCCTTTAGATATCCAATAGTTTTGAGACTTTTGAGATGGGAGTTGTACAGCAACCACAAATTTGTGGAGTGACCTGTATAAAATTATCGTACCATAAGCCAAGTTTTTGTACCTTATTTCAATGCGTACCGTACCTGTGGTTGATAAAACACCAGCTCTGGCTGAAGTTTTGTAAAGTGGCAAGTTATAGTCCAATGGGTTGGGCTTGTGGTTCTGATGAGGTTCCATATGCATCATAGGAAGTGGCTACATAAAGTGTACAATATATTATAGCTATTTCATAGAACTTCATGTTACATCATAAGCAAAAGCTCAAGACTGGTAGTGATAGATAAGTACAATAAGATTTTATCACTTAAACACAGAGTATACCACAATCTTATTAGTGAGCGAGTGATCAGGGGTAACACATCACTCGAAAATCGGGAATATTTTCTTAATTGTTTCTTTATATTATAATGTGTGGAAGTACATAAACCATTTTTTATTTTTATCCTTGCATTTTTGCATTTGCTTCGATAATTCATTAGAAATGCTTGTTTATTCAAGTCACAAAAAGTTGCTGCGGGTGTGATTACTATGGCATTGAAAATCATTACCATATGTAAATTTTTTTTTTTAACTCGGCCATTTTTTCTAGCAGCTGAGTGCTTCTTGTCAGAAGATACTGTACTGGTCATCACATTAGAATAGATACTACAGAAGAAAATTGAGGTAAGCAAGTATTTGTGAGCTAAAATGGATGGTCAATGGCTACATTTATACCTTTATGATTAAAAAAACCGTAACTAGGTGAATGAAGATATAATATCAAGGCAAATTAATGAATGTAGTTTTTTTTACACAAATTTATAAAGGAAAAAATCAATTCTTATCACTAATTAAAAAACATTTAAAGTTAAAAAAAAAAAAGTTTTTAATTAGTGTGCAATGGTTCACTTGCCATTTGAAATACATCAAACAAGTACTCTATAATATTGTGTACCATTGTTTTGTCTCCAAGTAAACTAGTGATATGTTTCAGCGCAAATGGTGAGTGAGCGAACAACAAAGTAAAACACTTTAATTACTTAGAAACTGATAAAGTTTATTTTTTATTATAAGCAAAAATAACCAAAATATTTTTTTGATTGCCTAAGCTAATGTTTTATCCCCTATTCATTTTAAAAAACAAATATTGATTTACTTTCTTCCAGCATAATAAAATAAGCCATTCTGACTAAATTAAACACAATATTGAGCCTGGGCATAAACACACTCGTTTACTGGGTAGAACATATTTTCTTCATGATTTGACTATTGGATAAAATTGAAACAATACTGTTGCATATGCATGTAGCTATGGCAAATATTGAATGGAAACTTACATGCTGTACTATTAATTTAGAACATAGCTGATGTAGTTTTTGTATTGTGACAGGAACAAGAAACTGCTTAGGTCCTTTCAGTGAGGGGCACTATTAACTTAGTGTCCACACCTTGCGGGCAGTCCCTCCGATTGCGCTTAGCGTCCCGTTGTTAGGAGCAGCCGCTACGTTCTAAATTAGTTAGGCGCTGAGCAGCCGTCGTGAACTACCGCTTTTAGTGTCCCGAAGGCCCTACGTAGTGCCCTCGCTGCGTTCGGATACGCTACAACCTAGGGCCTTTGGTACCCTAAATACGGTAGCTCCCTCTGAGGCAGCGCCTAACTATTATTTAGAACATAGCTGATGTAGTTTTCATATTGTGACAGAGAAACATTAAAGTGATTAGGTTTTTAGAGAGGGACACTATTAACTTAGTGTCCCTGCCTTAACCCTTTAACCGCAAGATATCTGAACGACAGATCGTGCAACATTGTCACCACCAAGTAGTCACACAAACGAATAAACCTGCATAAAATACAAACTATAAAGAAACTACAAATAAAAATCACTCTTTTCATCAACGCTTTTATGAATGTATCTATGCAAATGAGAGATACTATCACCAAAAAAAAACATTCAGAGTTTTATAAATATATCCAAAGAGACACCACAAATCTAGAATATTCACAAATGCAATATAATTGGATCTAGCATTCTTAAATATTTTACTTCCCAGCAATCTACAAATCTTGACATGCTAGATGAAGTAGGAGTAAAAATTAAATGCCTCTAATGTTTTCTTTTTGTATCAACTAACTAATTCCTTTTCAATATAGCAAGTTTCACTGCCATATCATTTTTAAAAATAAATTCTGCATACAGTGTAAACGAATATTTACTAACCGAGTGAGTCTCTGAAAATGTTTCCTTTTGGCAGCTTGTTCAGTGTAAGTCATCTTTTCCTTTGGATCTTGCTGCTTCAATGTAGCATCAGTCTCTTCCTCATCATCATATCCTGGGGACAGTGTTCTCAATTCTACCTTACCATCAGCATTAATCACACAACCTGAGCAAATCAAGCAAAAACAACAAAGCACAATACCTTGTTAATTATATGCACATTTTGTATTTCATGCACTCACTATTTACCTTCAAGTAGGTACAATTCATTTACCTTCTAATTTCATGTGATCTGGAACAAATCCCTCATTGCATATTGCCTCCTCACAAGCTTGACACACAACCTCCTTTACCCACTGATGGAACTCGGACAAAGATAGTGATACCTATAGTAATATTTTATTAACACTACTTGAAATTGACACATTAAGCCTCCACTATCAGCATGTCTAAAGACTTTAAAGTTCTTAAAATTGAATGTTTACAGGGTTTCACACAGACTAAGGGAGCCCTGGGATTTCTTCCCCCTATGGTCAGGTTTATCCCCCCTAAAAATGTTTTATCCTGACTGAAATTTTTTTATGAAAAAACAACAATGATCAGTACAAATTATGAAAAACTATAGCTTAATTACTCTACTGCTAGTTTCTTTTAAAATGTCAAACAATTCTTCAAAGTCATGACTGTCCAGTTCTGGTCCTTCAATAGCAATTCATAACAGTTTGTCTAAGTTTGTATCTAATAATCTGTTCATAATCATGGCATCACCACTTTCATCTGGCTAAACTGTTTTTGTGACTCTACAAAATTTTCCCCCCATAGCGAAAAATCCTGTTGAATCCCTGGTTTAAAAGAAATCTACACAATTTAACTGGAAAAAAAATGTCAATTAGTCTACACTGTAAAGAATAACTGAACTAAATAGCCTATGCATGCCAATTAATATTGTTACAACTGTATGCAGAAAGACCGCTGTGTAATGTGTAAAATGCTGCTATTGACTGAGCCATATCTTTACATCATTCATTTCACCAAATTTATAGCCAACTATTGTTCCAGGAAGTTGAAGTTGATGTGAATGAATCTCTCATTTCAAGCCAACCAACCTCCTGGCACACTAAAAGCATCCAATTCTCCAGGTATTGTAGTGGCGAAGTTTCAATTCACCATACCAAATGTTCCCATACCAAAATCTATGGCCAATCGTAAAAAAACTCACACAACTGTTTAACAAAAACACATCATTAGCTAGGGCAAGCCATCACGTAAGAGAGATCGCAAAGTTGGTAATGATAGTCATTTGTCACGACCGCTTGAGCAAATGCGACCATAGCTAGCTCTGTACTGTGTAAAAGGCCGTTGCGATTCTTACGTCACCTGACCACATGGAAGGAGTAACTTTGTGTGGCCTTGCCCGCCAGATAGATGCTTAGTCTGGCGTAGCCGACCCTTTACCTTCCCGTTATATGTGGGCGCCCACATATAACGGGAAGGTAAAGGGTCGGCTACGCCAGACTAATAGATGCTCTGGTCTGCATCTGGGGCGCCCGTGGGAAACTGTGCCCACTGAGTCTATAACGGAGCGCTACGAAACCCGCAGAAAATGCGACTAAAATAAAGAGTTGGCAGCAGCACCCTGGATACGCGTTCAGCCAAATTCTGAAAGCATGGCCGTTAACACCAAGATGATCATGTTTTTCTTTATGTGTCTGGCTATACAATTCTGCTGTATTTCAGGTAGGTTTTCTACAATTGTATTTAGTGGGAAAGAAGAATTAAAATATTTAAATTAAAAAAGTGTTTTCAGATTTTTTAAGTTAGCTACTGCTCACACTTGCATCAAAACTCAATGCATTTACCTCATTCACTTGAAATGTCCCAAGTACATTCTAAATACCAGTCAAAAGGTCCATGAAGAGATTGATATGATAAGTGATTTTTGTGAATCATTAACAGGAAGGGTTTGCTGATTATCCCTATTATAGTATACTATAACCCAAATATGTATGTGACTACAATAACAATTGACTAGAAGTTAAAAGTACAATAGCTGTGGTAATAAAAAGAAAGATAAGTGCAAATCATATGATTATAGCAAACAATCAGCTTGTCAGTATTTTTTCTTTCAGTTAGACAAGAAACCTATAGCTTTCTTTACTTCTATCTCTCCATACAGTGGTGAAAATTTACTTCATATATCTTTGCTCTACTTTTACATAGGATACAGCTCTCAGTACCAGAACTGAAATTAGTTTAAGTAATCATGCTATGATATTGTGTAAAAAGTTTACTGCAGTAATTTGTATCACAAGGTAAAGTTGCACATTCCAGGAATAAAAAGAAATATTGGAATGACAATATTTTAAAGTTACCGAAAGTTGCCGATGGAAAAATTACCCATGGAAAGAAGTTCAATATGCAAACTAACTTTAGGAAGCAATCAAGTGGTAATGAAGAACTAAAAAGTAAAGTAAATCGTCAGTCAGCACTTGCAGAGAATAAAAAAAAAGTTGACAAAGGGAGTTTGAGTCAGTTTATGAAGAAAAAAATAGCAGAAAAAATTGAGGCAAAACATGGAGAAAATGTTCAATTGATGTGTTCTGGATCTAATGCTCGATGGACATATAAAGACAAAAATGATGTAATGAAGACTATATATGATGATGATCCATCAGACAATAAACTCAATTTAAAAAATGTGCGACTGAACGATGAAGGAACTTATACTTGTCACCATTTGGACCCCCTAATTGGTTATGTCAAGGATTCATTTAAGCTTGGAGTAAAACTTTTTCATGGTAGGTCAATCTTAGTTTATAATTTTTCTTCAAGATTTTCCTGTATTATTTACTGCAGTTTATAAGTCCTTTAAGAAAGACAGGGATTCATCATCCATTGGACTTCAATGTTCAACCATCATGATGACATTTCCTGTGGCTATACTTTTTGGACCTCGCATGGTATGGTTATAATTGGTAGCAATATAACATTAAATTTTTCATTGATCAACTAGATCAATATTCTTATGAAAGGCATTTAACTAAGTGTAAATGATTGTAACCAGCAAAAGTACTGTATAGAATACATGAAGTAGTCTTGAGTTGCTAGGCATTTAAGTGTTTCCTAGGCTTAATTTCTTTAGCCATTCGAAAGTGACATTTCAGCATAAAAATTAATTTGCATCATATCTTGCCTCTATCCTAAGTGTCTCCCTAGCTCTTTTTCTAACTATGTTAGATGCACGCTTTTTATTATTATTTTTTTGTCACTCTCATTCATTATTTAGAGCTGTTGAAGCCCATTGTAACAGTGTGCCATAGTATTTATACTAAAGATAGTTTTGATGATGGGTAATAAAGTTATGCAATAAATGATAATGCTACCTTTTTTATGCAATAGAATAGGAGTCAATTGGAATATACGGAACCTACACGACCTGCAACGGGATTAAATACAGCGTATAGCATACCGCAATTTAAAATACCTTGAGAGGATCAGCTGGAATATGCAGCACCCGGGTGCTCTTAAATCGTGTGGAATTGCGCAACATAAAAAAATGTTAGACCTCGTGTCATTCGCCTGTTAATTTTTACTATCATCACTTTATACTATCAAAGGGAATGCTCTAGTACTTGTGTTGATGGTTGCTATTATTACTTAATGCTCCATAAAGTCACAGGATATCCTCTACCACTAAGAAGGTATAGGTGTTTGGAATTGTTGATACTTCTAAGTCACCTGGGCTTAGATAGAGGCAAATGTGGACAAAAGAGATGCAATCAGTGGATATGTGTTCTTCCAAGGACGAACACTTTCTGACTATTGAATAGCATATGAATGAAGTTTATTCGCTTGCAAATACTGCTAGCCACTGCTCTGTACCAGTGACTGGTGTCCACGCACAAATAATAGATTTGTATTTGAGTAGGGTGAAGTCAAAATTGAAAAAATGAAAGGTTATTCTTTTAATGGCTATTTAGATGAATTTATGTGAAAGGAGAGACATGAAGGAAAAATAACATTATGAAATATATTTCCGAGCAATAGCTACAGACTGTATGCAAATTCATTATACTCAAAAATACTACATCTTTGAAATCTTATTTAACCTGCCATTTATTATAAATGCTACATATATCTTTATAACAATCATGCTAGAATTTAAACTATTGTAAGTTTAAGGTATTTTAAATTGCGGTATACCACTTGTTATTTAATCGTGTCAGGCTGCATAGGTGCTGTATATTCCAACTGATCCCTATTTCACTTATGAGAGTTTATTCTTTCTATCACTATATAATTTGACTCGAAGTTACCATTGCTTGTTTTGTTATATATATATTTGTACCATGGTATGCTCAAACTGTCCAATCAAATTTCTCAATTCGCATAATTTACATGCACTCCTCCTAGAGTGTATTTTTTTTCTGCTTGAGGTCTGGGAATTGCAGTTAGTCATGCTGCACCTCCATGGGACGGTATACCGTTAAAGTTTCCTCACTGCAGACTTAACCAACATACGAAGTGCAAAGACAGTGGAGATATGATAGTAGAGAAAATAGGCTTGTAGTTGATAGTAATTGTAGAGCATCTTTCAATATTATAGACTAGTTTTGGAAAGTGAAAGTGGAAGAACCTGTTTTGTAGAGACAAAGATTTTGTGATAGTTATTTTTAGGCATTGTAGTGACCAGCCTTTGCTTCTTAAATTGGGTGGTAATCATCATCTGGTAGTTGTCTATTTGTTGCTGAATTCAGTACATTTTGACATGTGTTGTTTTTTCTCTTCACTTATTTTTTATAGCACCATGCTCGATCCAAACCCAGTGTTACATATAGTTAACTGCTCATCAATGGCATTTTGGAGCATTCTTGCTGCAAGCCCAGGACACAACCACTACACCACACAGCCACACACCAAAAAGTGATGTCATCCTCCAAAATTGCCTGGACATAATACACACCAAAAAAAATTTTCTGGGTTATGCAATTTAAACATCTTTAAACAAAAAATTTTACATATTATGTACAGGCAATTTTGGAGGATGACATCACTTTTTGGGGGTGTAGTTTTCATCACATGCTGTTACTAAGTAATTATGGTACAAATATATAATAAGAGTGTAGTAGCACTCTCTATTTAGGGTCAACCAGTGACCACTCTTCCACAAGCATAATACTAAGCCAAACCTAAAAGATTTAAGTTTTCAGGACCCCAATGTAATTTCATATCGAATTACTAAGCCAGAAAATTTAAGAAACTGAAGTATAAAAAATGGTATACTGTATACCACGTACATATAGGTTCAATAATCTTGGCTAGTTTATTAAAATTATATAGTTAGTCATTGTTTACATTAATATTATCTGTTTTCTTATTATACTTATGTAATTTCAATAAATTTAAAATATGTATAGAAGAAAGTAAAACGAGTTAAAATTTTTATTGCAGATGTCGTTAAAGGCCTGAAACTCTATAAGAATAACATCCTTCATTTTGTTGTTTCTACATTAAAATTAATATATCTAAAAATAAGTCAAAACACAGCAGTTACAATATGAATAAACCTGTGAACAAACAATATTGAGTCAACCATTCAAATCTATCATAGCAACAAAATTATAAGGGCTGAATCTACTAAAACTAAAATTAACTTCAGCATTAAAAAAAATAAAGAAATGAAGATTGAAGTTATTTTTGTAAATCAGCAATCAATGGGACTTATATTGAACTATAGTCTGAAAACCAATAATTTGGTATTATAAAAATTATGTCATGATTACCAAAATTATCACTTGTGTTTGATTCACAGTATAACATAACTGAAGCTGAACTGATGAGTATCATTTACCAAACTTGTCCATATTTTCTGTATTTGAAAACAATTTTGAATTCTTCAGAATTACAGATATTTTTGGTTCCATGCTGCCCAGATAGTCAAAGTCTGATGGAATACTATATTTGTAGGCTCTGTATAAATAATTTCTTAATATTGAAGTTGGTCATAAGATTTTTTTATAAATATTATATAACATGACTTAGTTTAAAGTTGGGATTAAGATAAAAAAAGTATTAATATAACAACATGACATACACACAGTGTGTGGATATTTTGAGTGATCCAATATGTCAGAAAATTATTGATATACAGAATAAAAATAAAGATTTAAATATGTAACAAATTATTCGTTCAATTGACAGAGAAGTGCAGCTCCTTTAGATATCCAATAGTTTTGAGACTTTTGAGATGGGAGTTGTACAGCAACCACAAAATTTGTGGAGTGACCTGTATAAAAGTATCGTACCTATAAGCCAAGTTTTTGTACTTTATTTCAATGCGTACCTGTGGTTGATAAAACACCAGCTCTGGCTGAAGTTTTGTAAAGTGGCGAGTTATAGTCCAATGGGTTGGGCTTGTGGTTCTGATGAGGTTCCATATGCATCATAGGAAGTGGCTACATAAAGTGTACAATATATTATAGCTATTTCATAGAACTTCATGCTACATCATTTAAGCAAAAGCTCAAAACTGGTAGTGATAGATAAGTACAATAAGATTTTATCACTTAAACACAGAGTATACCACAATCTTATTAGTGAGCGAGTGATCAGGGGTAACACATCACTCGAAAATCGGGAATATTTTCTTAATTGTTTCTTTATAATGTGTGGAAGTTCATAAATCATTTTTTATTTTTACCCTTGCATTTTTGCATTTACTTTGATAATTCCTTAGAAATGCTTGTTTATTCAAGTCACAAAAAGTTGCTGCGGGTGTGATTACTATGGTATTGAAAATCATTACCATATGTAATTTATTTTTTTTAACTCGGCCATTCTTTCTAGCAGCTGAGTGCTTCTTGTCAGGAGATACTGTACTGGTCATCACATTAGAAAAGATACTACAGAAGAAAATTGAGGTAAGCAAGTATTTGTGAGCTAAAATGGATGGTCAATGGCTACACTTGTACTTTTATGAATAAATGGACCGTAACTAGGTGAATGAAGATATAATATCAAGGCAAATTAATGAATGTAGTTTTTTTTTCACACAAATTTATAAAGGAAAAAATCAATTCTTATCACTAATTCGAAAACATTTAAAGTTTAAATGTTTTTTAATTAGTGTGCAATGGTTCACTTGCCATTTGAAGTACATCACTAGTTACAGTATACATAACAAGTATTCTATAATATTGTGTACCATTGTTTTGTCTCCAAGTAAACTAGTGATATGTTTCAGCGCAAATGGTGAGTGAGCGAACAACAAAGTAAAACACTTGAATTACTTTGAAACTGATAAAGCTTATTTTTGATTATAAGCAAAAATAACCAAAAAAATATTTTGATTGCCTAAGCTAATGTTTTATCCCCTATTCATTTAAAAAAAAACAAATATTGAATTACTTTCTTCCAGCATAATAAAATAAGCCATTCTGACTAAATTAAACAATATTGAGCCTGGGCATAAACACACTCGTTCACTGGATATAACAATACAAGATTACATTGTATTTTCTTCGTGATTTGACTATTGGATAAAATTGAAACAATACTGTTGCATATGCATGTAGCTATGGCAAATATTGAATGGAAACTTACATGCTGTACTATTAATTTAGAACATAGCTGATGTAGTTTTTGTATTGTGACAGAGTAACATTAAACTGCTTAGGTCTTTTCAGTGAGGGGCACTATTAACTTAGTGTCCACACCTTGAGGGCAGTCCCTCCGATTGCGCTTAGTGTCCCGTTGTTAGGAGCAGCCGCTACGTTCTAAATTAGTTAGGCGCTGAGCAGCCGTCGTGAACTACCACTTTTAGTGTCCCGAAGGCCCTAAGTAGTGCTCGCTGTGCTCGGATACGCTACAACCTAGGGCCTTTGGGACCCTAAATACGGTAGCTCCCTCCGAGGCAGCGCCTAACTATTATTTAGAACATAGCTGATGTAGTTTTCATATTGTGACAGAGGAACATTAAAGTGCTTAGGTTCTTTAGAGAGGGACACTATTAACTTAGTGTCCCTGCCTTAACCCTTTAACCGCCATAAGCGCCATATGCAAAAATCAACCATTCGCGATAAACACTCCAATCAAAGTCCACAATTCGCGTACACCTACCTGTTAGCTGTGTTCTAAATCCCCGAACTGTAGAACGTAGGTTGCTATGAAAAAAAAATTTGAAATTTAAATTTAACCGCAAGATATCTGAACGGCTATCAGCTGAACAAGTTCTTCATTCGGTATTTTTCGACGAGGACTCCGACGTCTCTGACGGAGATAGCAGTGATGATGGAGCCGACAGAGTTTATGCATACAGTGGCCAACAACATTATGACCCAGCAGAGGTCCTAGCCTTGAATAGCGGGGTTGTTTCTAGGCAGAAGGTTGATACTATTTCTCCAGATCTCAATTGTGAAGCTACTAGCTGCGACTCTACAGATATTGAGGGTCATCATTTTGAATCAGGTAAACTAGAATTATTATTATAGCTACTAGTTCATAATAAATAATGATGAATTGCAGGACAAGAGTCTGATTCTTCTGAGAATTTTGTATCACACATTAGTTAACTTCTAACTTTCACTTTCATTTTCAATTTAGGAACACTTGTTTTCACCATAGTTTCTATTATAATTCCAAAAAGTTAAAATTAGATGCATTATGCCTATCATACTGTATTTATAAGATGTTGTCTGCAGCTATTTGAAATTCAAATCTTAACGAGGTGGTTTGTGGTATGGTAGGTGTTACTTTTATAAAAATGGTTGAAAAGCCTATAAAGTATTTATAATAAATTTTTCATAATAGTATTTAGTAATTTATCTATTGTTCTATGGCAAATAAGAAATTCCAGAATTGATATAATTTTTATAAGGTTTACTCTATAAACCCAGCGGTTAAAGGGTTAAGGGCAGGAACGCTTAGCATCCCTTTGATTACACATAGTGTCCCTCCAATTGTGTTTAGTGTCCCTCCAATTACGCTTAGTGTCCTTTTGATTGTTAGGAGCAGTAGCTACATTCTAAACCAGTTAGGCACTGCTCAGCCATCATTAACTACCATTTTTAGAGTCTCTCAGGCCCTAAGTAGCGCCCTTGCTATGCTGGGATGCTATACCCCCAATTAATAAAAATATTCACACATTTTTGCACATAGCTTACCGGGTTCATCTCTCCATGGAGAGAGTCCACTATATTCATGTTGTCATTATCCCACTTCATTGCTTCCATAAAAAGTCCATGAACGACCACTCCATCTTTAAATTGTGGAATGGCTTCATCTAATGAATTTTCCTCTCCTTTCTGAGCTGCATTATAGTACTCTTCTTGATTTCTATATTGAGGAAGGGGCTGGTATTTGAAGCTTAGCTCATCTATAGGTAGATTGTACTTTCTTGCATAATTTTGTAATGTTCCTGTCAAGAAACCTTGAGGGAAGAAGAATCCTGACATCCAATATGACTTAGGATATCCATTTTCTATCCAATGCTAGAAGGAAATAGTTAAATGTTGAATGATCATAAGTACACTAATTTACGTCATACCTGAATGAAGTGAAGTCTAAACACCAAATCTTTGACCCATGAACTGAGAGGCTTTAGAGATGGATATGCTGCACTAGCCCAAAGCTGAGGCACCTAATGTGAAAATACGGCAAGGCCTCTAAATATCATCTGTGAGTTTATGTTGATTAGCTAAGTTTGTTGCAGTAATTTTACCTGGTTGTTGAGGAAACTTTTGTATACTGCTTCCAGTTCTTCAGACATGACTAAAAGTCCTTTTATGGCTTTCTGAATATTCTTCAAAGATTGCTGAATAAAAATTATAACAATAATGCTGTTGTTATTATTTACTATTATAATTTGTCATGGTATTGTATTATTTCATCATTACCTATTATGATTAAAATTATTTCACTTCAAAATAAAAAATTAAAATTTATTCTAACCTTAAGAACTTTCAATAGTTTATTGAAGCGGTCTATTTCTTGACTCAAAACAATTGATATGGAGTTTGTTTGACCTTTTGAATCAGCCTATACAAAATATAATTTTTAAAATAATGCCAATAACAGTATTTTATGTACCTCAAACATCTCAGGAAGAGCCTTGTCAATATCCAACATATCTGGGATCTTTCCTAAAATATTTTCTGCTAGTTCATACACTATTTCATCACTAGTTTTACCACCAGAACTGCCAGCCATTCTGGGCTGCACATCCAAAATCTGGTAGATCAGGGAATGTGTTTCTTGAGTCTACATGTACAAACAAAGAATCGTACATAGCACTAGAAATTGTTTGGTATAAACAATATTACTTGAAAAGCAATGTTAGCATTTTCATGCATGCCAAATATTTCAGGCTCATCACTAAAAGGTAGTTGATCGATGTAGTCCCTGTATATCTCAATGGTCTCACCACTAGGTGCATAATAAATACCTAAAATATACAATAAAAAATACTTATGTAGCCATGTAACATACGTAGAAACACATACAAATTACATACCTGATGGTGAAAATGTATAGTCAGGCTCTAATATACTTTCTGAAAAAAATGTTTTGAGTATAGTCCTGAGGCAACGCTGATCCCATGTGTCCGTAACACGACCACCATAGGTTATCTAATGACATGCAGAAAGTAAAAAATGAAATTTTCCAAGCAGTCAACACTGCTGTAAGAATGAAACACTAAAGGTATGAACCCTCAGTGTTACTATACACTAGCTAGCAAATACAAAAATCATCTGAGACCAAAAGAATAATTTATTGGCTAATCTTATCATCATGCATCAATATAGCTCAAACAATGCAACGCTGTCTTCATAACAGAAGAAGCTGAACAGGCCAGAGACACCCACCAGTCTATATTTTCAATGCAAGAACTCCACTTCCAGCACTCCGTTAACTTCCCAGTATAAAGGAAAACTACTATGGGCAGCAAGAAATTATTTGCTCACGTGATTAAGAGGTATTACCCACAAAATCTAGTACCTATGCAGAGCAGACACACAGACAGGACAACTACTATAACCCTCTTGTGCATGCGCACTGAAGGTTAATAAGCAAAACATATGTCATCAGGTACATACTTCAGCCTCAAAGTGGGCCACGTAGGTCAAGACATTTTGTGAATTTTTGACAGCTTTATTTAAGGCAGGGAGTCACCTGTGGACAGGCTTGGTTGTTGTTTTTTTGTTGTTGTTGTTTTCTCCTCTGATTAACTTTTAAGTATGTCATTACAAATCATTAGAATAGCTTGAAATGCTCTATTAATGGTATTTTTTAGGCTGTACATATCTATTATATTTATCAAATTACATCAAATTTCCATGACACACGATTATTAGATCAAGTTCCAATTCACACTGTAGTGTAATTTGATTCCCACCTACATATATGCAGATATTCTATTTAGCTAGAGTTGTTGTGCTTTTTTTTTTTTTGCAAGTTGCCATATGTCACCGACTGTGTCCAATACTAATTAAGCTTGAGAATCCAAAACAAACCTCTCCAGTAATAAATATCAGGGCATCCCAGGGAATTTCTTCATCTGCTAAGAATAATCTGAGATTGTCAAGAGCACATTCACGATCTGAATCGTTGAACTCATACTGTATCAACACACAAACCATTATGGATATCACAACTTAGTCATAATGTAAAATAGCATACCTTAATATTCCATCCTAGAGGACCAAATTTTTTTCTCTCCTGAATGATGGCATGAAAGAAGCATAATCCAAATACCAATTTACGCCATACATCCTTCAATACTAAAATATAATTAAAAATCAAAGTGAGCAATTTGCCTTTAAAAACTTATATTGGCCCACTTACAAAAGTTCTTATTGTCTCAACATAAAGCTACTGTCATATAAAAGCTGTTTCTGTAAACTTAATTGAGTTCATACTCTTTTGTTTTAACCCTATCCTTAGATTTTAATTCCATTTATTTCCTAAATATATTTTCTGGTAAAAAACAGCAAAGATTATAGCAGTATACCTCTGTTTTTCCAAAATCCTCCTGAATTTTACATCAAGGAGCAAAGATTTATGATAGAGATTGTGTGTATAACCTCTAGTTGCTACAGTGCATTATGTCTATGCAAAAGTAATAATTAACCACGGAGCACAATGCTGTCATTCTTGGTTAATTTTCTTCAGCATAATATAATGCCATTTTTTCTGAATTCAAACACACTAAAACATTTACCATGATCTTCAATGAAAGAAGGTGAGAAATCTGCATACGATCTCTTGACATTTGTCCGTAGACCTGTACAAAAATATATTATTCCAGTATTCATTATCTTTTATTTTCTTCTCTTTTTAAGATAGTCCTATGTTACCCTCAACACATCTCGTATACACAACTTCATCTCATCTGGAAATTTCCTATTCTAGCTTCTATCCATGTAAAGTATCTTGGTCATTTTTTTCTAGTGTATTTATTCCAGCTCTGTTACAATTAGTACATACTTTACATTGTAAAAAGAATGAATCATTATGTCCACTTTAGATTTTCCTAGAATATATTTATTTAACCAATAATGATACCATTTCATAAAGTTTACAGGTAACCTGCCAATTAGCATTTTAATAAAAAATATACTAGTCATACTGATTAGTATTATAATATTATGAAATACATTACAGATACTGTACCTTTAGGTGGTTCATTAGTAACTTTGACAGAATTCTGTAGAACTGATACAGGAAAGCATTTGTCAGGCATAGAACTGAGGTACAGTCTAAAGTCATTGTGAATGTTAGCATCTGACGAGGCAAATCCCTTCACTACAGCTTCCATACTCAACATCCAAGATGCAGCTAAATGACAATTCTAGAAAACAAAGCATTATAACCAAGTTGAAAACAATAAGTAGTTCATATTGTTATCCTGAAAAGTTTAGCTACACAAAAAGCAATACCACCACTGTTGGTCTAAGAGTTTGTGGAACATTACCTGTAGAAACACCCAATCACCATTAGCAGTAGCATCATTGATGAGTTTTTCAGCCACTGGACCTTGACCTTGACCAAGAGATATCGCATGAATTCTACAGTGAGAGAAATGTAAATCGTATTTTCATGCTATAATACTAAAGAAAGAGTGAAGACAAATCATAAAATGAAAGCTCATATCGTATTTGAACCATTTATGTCTATGACTCTACATCTGAACTAAAATAATACAAATGATTCTTATGTGTTCTAGTGTGTGTAACAATAAATTTGGTTTAAAAATGTCAGCCGTTGATTGTATTTAAATCTAGTAAATTATTGTCAGAAAAACTGGTATTGGCTGACAACGTGCAATTGTATTCTTGTTAGCTAGGCTAATTAGCTTACCACAACAGTTTACCACTAAATTATGGAATACAAAGATATTGTCTTAGCTCCAGTTATCATAATATTCACTAACCTATCCATGTAGTTCATCTCCTTGGCAAACCTAAGGAAACTACTCATGGGATCAGATCCAGGAGAGAGGATAAAAATAAGTGGTATTGTATTGGATGTATCTTTGTAAAGTGTTGGCAGTTGAACTGGAGGACTCTCCACAAATTCCGGGCCCAAATTCTCCGATACAAAGTCAATCACTGCAAATATTACCTGCATATTTACAATTGACCAGTAATAAAAAGTGGCATACACTTGAGAAGGGTTAAATTACCTTTTCTTCCTTAAACGACTTCACAACACAGAGCTTTTGAAACATTGTTAGCCTGTCATTCCAGTTTTGTTTCTGAACCAAGTTATCAGCTGCTTCTTGCTGGCCCTCTTCATTTACTTCATTGTCCTCATTCTTCTTATTTTCCTCAGATACCTCTTCTGTTTCTTTGTCTTCATTGTCTCGTTCTTCATAGCCATCCCAGTCTTCTGGATTCACTTGTACCTCTAGTCTGCCAACATTCACCTTGATAGGTGTAGTTAATATAGCTTGGCAGATTCCTTTGAAACAGGGCAAAACATCTTCCATGTCTAAGCATACATTCCACATGGGCTGGGTCAACCATTTAACTTCTGGCTTTTCTTGACGTATCTAAATAAAGTAAAAAAACAAACACATCTGATAATGTATAATAAAAATTTAAAATTCTAACTTCATTCAGAGTCTGACCTTGTCTACTGCAGGAGCTCCTCTCAAGAAATAATTCCATTCATCAGTTGTGACTAGGTTTGCTTGCCTCATGATGTCCACACACAACATAAATGAAAAGATAAGTTTATGACGCTCAAATAAACCTCTGCATATAGAAATGAATGAAAAGAAACAGCGGAGATTATAATTACCAAACAATGCATACTATATTCATACTTTACCTTGCTATGATTGTGTAAACAGACTTGGTAATCTTATCAAGAAGAATGTTGAGTCTTCTCTGCAGATCACTAGACTTTTCACTTTGTTCAATACACATATTGAAAAGCTGACTAAAGTATTTCAATGAATATTGGTACATTGGATCTATTTCTGCCAATGATGCCACCACAAAATACATCACAGAGCCTCTAGTAGCTACTGGACGATATTTCTCTCTAGCTGTTGAAATTTGAATTTCTGTTTGTTCACTTTCTGTAAGTCTGCGAGAAATTTGACCAGATGTGATCTAAAAATCAATACATAAGAACAAAGCGCTAAAACTGATAAAATGAGGAATATGTATATTTAACCTTTGAAGCATTCAGTGTTCGAATCAAGTTTTCATCATCTAAAATATTCCCCGTAGATTCAAACAGTAGCTTTAATATTTGATCTTCGATGCTCTAATTAATACCACAATTATGACAATGTAAACCAGTTTCAAATCAAAACAGTAGTCATTACTACCTTTAGCTCATTCTTTGCTTCATTAATATTAACTATAAGTTCGTTTCTTTGTTTCTCCAAATCAGGACGTTCCAGTCTAACTACATCACTACAGAGGTGAAAACATATACAATTTTAATATTAAGTTAGTAATTTTATTTACATAATAATTATATTCAAATTGGAACAAAAATTATCCAGTGCAGTTTCCAATTTTTAGTCTATTCCATCTATCACCATAATATTAAACCATAATACCTAAGTGGTGAAGGGGGAGGGGGGTTGAACAAATTTCTAACCTGAGCAGTTGATCTTCTAAGCCAGACTTTGTAACAGTAAAATTGATAATGGTAACCTTGATGCATACTTCAGGAAGATAGTGAGGATTAGACATCTTGGTGGTCATATAAAACCTAAAAAGAGGCAATAATAATACAGTACATATATGTACCAAGTACTGCCATTCTTCTGTTACAGCAATGAAAAGAACAATGTTAATCAATTGTGTTTGTCCTATTAAGTGTAGTTATCACAACAATGGTAAACTCCTGAGCACCTAAAAGAAGTGTTTCGACCCAATAGGAGCAAAAATGAGCATCAAACTGTTAGGGGTTGTGTCAAGAATATGATCAGCACGTAAACATTATGGTGTAGGAACTGGAAGAGTGGGAAACTAAAGGCATACCCCTCATCCTCCCCAATGGTCCATAATGAAAATATAATTAGTGCAATCTTTGACTTTCAGTTTACTAGGAATAAATCACCTCCAGTATTCCCTTGCATGTGTGCTGTCCTCCTAATCCAACAGTTATTCCAACAGAAATTATGGACACTGTTGGGCACAAATATATATATATGCATATATAGTTCACCTTCCTCTCATATTATAGCTTGATTTTTTTATAAATCTATTGCACACCTGAAGTTCCTGTCATAGTCTATATCACTGTCTCCCAATCTAATAAGAAGTCTTCCCCCTTGCATAAAGGTCTGTTTAAGAAGCACAGGTTCAATTGAAGGATCTAACTGTTCTTCTACCTAAATGTACACACAATTAGTAACACAGAACATTCAAAATTAACATTACAAAAATATTTTGTAATAAACTATACGAAGAGTGGTAGCAAACAGTATCATTTTACATAGAACTATGACAATATAATCACTTTTTTTTTGTAGTGAACCTATCTTTGTTAAAAAATATTCTCTATTGCAAGGTTGAATATATTCTCACCCAGATTATAGAAACAGTTTACAAATCATTGCTTATACAAGTTCTTAAAGATGTTATTCATAAGCTTACACATTTACAGAACGTATTAAGATATGGGTTGAAGCAAACAAAAAAGGTTAGATAAGTTTTGGAAAAGGTGATATTTAACAGTTGTTGCCCACTCCATGAAGCATTACATGTATAACATTTTAGAAAACCATATTATATAATCAATTGTTTACTTCTTCGAGAAGTACAGGAGTCCCAATTCGAATAGCATTTTCTAATGTTCGTAGATAATTGGCATCTGTAAGCTTAATCTTCTTGAGGCCATTCTTTTCTTCCATGTTACAGATCCAGCGATTTGCCTAAAAATAAATTTATCTACATGAACATGGAATACAATTAAAATCTATAAGGTTTTAACCTGCTCCTGTGGGTCTATCATAAGAGGCCATCGGCGACCTCTAGTAAGAAGAACAGCATTTTCAATTGATACAGAATCTCTAGGGAGACCATCAGTATTCCACTGTCGAATCTCAAAGGGTGTAGCTAAAATATCTGTAAGGCTAAACTCCTCTGACACAGGAATTTGCAGTTCCCGGCACCTACTGATCCAACGACTGAGAAGCTACAAAATAAAATGAGCAGTAATAAACTCTGTTTCACTATTAAAGGGGAATTGAGCATAAAGTAAAATATGTACAGTGCATTCAGCTTGAAAGAATAGAAATTTGTGTTTTTATTACTTCCTTCTTTGTCTACAGGTACAATTGTGTGAAAGCTAGAAATCTAAAATTTCATACAAATGTTGATTAATGCATGTTCATTCAACATATCAGTTAAAATATATAATAGGCGCTGCCTCACAGGGAACTACTGTTTTTAGGGTCCCAAAGGCCCGGAACCCTAAAAAAATAGTAGTTCAAGACGGCTGCACAGCACCAAAATAATTTAGAACATGGCGACTGGCTCCAAACAACGCAATCTGAAGGATACTAAGTATCTCTGCCCTCAAGGCGGGGAGAAAAAGTAAATCAAAACTGAGTGTCTTCATACTTTGTATACTAAATCTAAACTATATAAAGTTTCAGTATACCTAAATTTAGTGGTTTAAGAAGGTTATATTAGTTTTCAATTTCAATTAGAAGAGTATGAAACGTAGTTTAAGCTCGAAATTTGCATTTTTGAATCAAATTTCTAGAAAATTTTGATGCAAGATTTGAAAGCCCTTTCTCAATTACTACATACATGTATATGAGACCTCACAACCTCAGAGCATGTGCACTCACAATAGAATTAAAGCGGCTGCTAACACGCGGGTAAATCACAGAAGCGATGTTTTGGCGAGTTTTCAGTTGGAGGCTAGGGTGAGTTGTTGTTGTTTTTTTGTTGTTGTTATTTTACAGTGTAGTGGCAGGGCTGAGGTTCAGCTGTTAATAAGAGTTGTTGAATCCTAAGGACTTTAGCAACTTTTATTTGTGGTGTGGTTCATCTGGTCTAAGGCACCTTGTTCGAGAAGCTTCTCCTCACTCAAATCGCGAATGGAAGCCACTACATATAGAGTGGGACTAAAGTTTAGGTACAATTTATGACGACTGCAGGAAAAGTTCTGACGTAAAAAAAAAGGCATTCAATGTTGTATGGAAAGTGAATAGCAATAGCACAAATCTCATATTCTGCTGCACTAATTGGCTTGTTTGCTTGTGCAAAGAGATATAAAGTAATAATTAGTATATCTAAGCTCAATGTGATAATTGTAGGCCAAATTATTAAGATCTACAATTCCTAATCTCTAAGCTGGACGCACTCTACAGGTTCTTATTTAATAGTAGCATGAATGATACCTTCCTTCTACAATATAAAATGTTTATGCTTATCTAGTCTGTTCTGCACAATTATTGCTTGTTTAAGGTACAAAAAGCAAAGGTAAATGGAGTTGAAATCAACCAGTCACAAAATATACCTGGTGTTTTGAAAATACACTTTCTAAGGCTTGCCCCTAGCTAGTTTTGATACTAGAGTCACTTTATTAGTATATGATTAACTACCACTTGAACAGTTTCGTATTATATAACTACATAAATGAATAATTGAACCAGAACAGTATTTGGCTAAAAATACAACAATTTTTTTTTGGATGATGGCATGTAATTACCTTCCATCTGGCTAATACTTGTGCCATTTATTATGTGATTCATCATTTTGAGGGTATAGAGCTTAATTGTGCTGTTAGAATGTAGCCCTATTTAACAAGTCTTAAAAGTTGGTCTTACTCGTTCTCTATAAGAACTGGTGAAAGCACCATTGTAGGCCACACAAGCTGCAGCTATGAAGACATTACCAGCCACGTTGTTGATCTCTTTTTCGAATCCCTAAGCAATATAAAATGATTAAGGCAATAAAGTACCTGATGTGTAAATTCAGTAGTAGTATTATTAGCTAACAAGCAATAACAAAATTCAATATACTAGGATAGATGTGTATGTAATAAAGCTACTCAAAAAATATTTAATTACTTCTTTCAATGCTACAAAAGTAATCAATGTCTAAAAATATTTGAGACTACAAATTAATTGAATGGAATACGTGTTGAACAATGAGCATTTATGTACAAAAAGAACACTAAGAGTTATGCAACAAGTACTCATATCAATTGCTGTGGATGTTTTCTGTACAATTGGCAACTAACCTGAACTGAATCTGACCACCTGACTTTCTCATCAGCAAGTCCAGTTGTAAGTTTAGCTGCTCTTTGTAGGCGT
>WLWD01001755.1_pt1 | contig 36188 bp, 28 predicted proteins | sample 6712731 | NCBI WGS metagenome assembly WLWD01 (sample SAMN12718690, study PRJNA576275) | sponge metagenome | isolation source: marine sponge | host: Mycale hentscheli | place: New Zealand: South Island, Marlborough, Capsize Point | collected 2014-11-01 | reverse complement strand
GATTTTTGACTAGGTGCAACCTGACGAAGGATTCAGACAGGATTTTTGATTAGGTGCAACCTGACAAAGGATTAAGACATGATTTTTGAATGGGTGCAACCTTTAAGAACCTAACGAAGGATTGAGACAGGATTTTTGACTATGGATTAAGACAGGATTTTTGACTAGGTGCAACCTGACGAAGGATTGAGACAGGATTTTTGACTAGGTGCAACCTGACGAAGGATTAAAACAGGATTTTTGACTAGGTGCAACCTGACGAAGGATTAAAACAGGATTTTTGACTAGGTGCAACCTGACGAAGGATTGAGACAGGATTTTTGACTAGGTGCAACCTGACGAAGGATTGAGACAGGATTTTTGACTAGGTGCAACCTGACGAAGGATTAAGACAGGATTTTTGACTAGGTGCAATCTGACGAAGGATTCAGACAGGATTTTTGACTAGGTGCAACCTGACGAAGGATTGAGACAGGATTTTTTACTAGGTGCAACCTGACGAAGGATTCAGACAGGATTTTTGACTAGGTGCAATCTGACGAAGGATTCAGACAGGATTTTTGACTAGGTGCAACCTGACGAAGGATTGAGACAGGATTTTTGACTAGGTGCAACCTGACGAAGGATTCAGACAGGATTTTTGACTAGGTGCAACCTGACGAAAGATTGAGACAGGATTTTTGACTAGGTGCAACCTGACGAAGGATTCAGACAGGATTTTTGACTAGGTGCAACCTGACGAAGGATTCAGACAGGATTTTTGACTAGGTGCAATCTGACGAAGGATTCAGACAGGATTTTTGATTAGGTGCAACCTGACGAAGGATTAAGACAGGATTTTTGACTAGGTGCAATCTGACGAAGGATTCAGACAGGATTTTTGATTAGGTGCAACCTGACAAAGGATTAAGACATGATTTTTGAATGGGTGCAACCTTTAAGAACCTAACGAAGGATTGAGACAGGATTTTTGACTATGGATTAAGACAGGATTTTTGACTAGGTGCAACCTGACGAAGGATTCAGACAGGATTTTTGACTAGGTGCAACCTGACGAAGGATTCAGACAGGATTTTTGACTAGGTGCAACCTGACGAAGGATTGAGACAGGATTTTTGACTAGGTGCAACCTGACGAAGGATTGAGACAGGATTTTTGACTAGGTGCAATCTGATGAAGGATTCAGACAGGATTTTTGACTAGGTATTAAGACAGAATTTTGGACTAGGGATTGACAGAGACTAAGGATTGACACCGAATTTTGGACTAGGGATTGACACAGACTAAAGATTGACACCGAATTTTGGACTAGGGATTGACACAGGATTTTTGACCACTACCCTTTCCCTCTAACTTGATTAAAGCTGACTTGTAAGCTGCCTGTGATGTTTGTTCAAGTCGGAGCAAAATACACCTAAATACCATATTTTCTGTATGTGCTGCTTATTTCGCATTGTTGTTGTGTTCTAGCTGGAAAAGAAGCCAGAAAAGGTGGAGCTGGATTTTTTATTGCAGCCGCTAGCACGCGTTACCAAGATCTGAGTGAAGAAGGGAAGTCTCAATTGAAGACTGCAGCAGATTACTTGGATGAAAGCACAAAGACGTTAGGTGTTGCTTGCAGAAGAAAGAAAGCTTCAAAAATATTTGTGAAAATCCAAAAACAGGTATTTAAATTTTTAATAAATTCTTGAGCTAAATTTAGATTTACTATTTTTATCTCACATACTGCTTTTTTGTTTTGTTTGTTTGTTTGTTTGTTTGTTTGTTTGTTAATGACTGTTTTTACTTTAGATGGAAGAATTGCAAGCAATTGGCTACAAAGGGGTTGCATATGCCTTTCTTAACGATGAAGTTGTCACGGCATATACGACAAATTGTGCAGCATGTGCAAATAATGAGGTAGTGGATATCATTCGGTCAGTAGCCTTGTTAGGTCAGTAAACATATTATAATACCTATGAGACCATGACTGTAATTTATAATAATAATAATAATAATGTATTATTATTATTATTATTATTAGATGATGTGATAGGCCTAAAAAATTTGGGTGGGACCAAGAAACATAATTATTTCATCAGTCGTCCAAGTATAGCAGCTGGTAAGTATCATACCCATAATACATCATTTTTGCATCACAGATACAGTTAATTGGTTCTGACACATGTATTGCCTTTTTGTATTCAGGTATTTCTGATATGGCACCCTTGCCTTCCTCTAGTGCTGACACGGCTATAACTCAGTCTTTGTCTTCAGCTTCTCAGCTTCAGTCTGCCGTGGCTGCGACTGGTCCTGCCGTGACCACCACTCGTCCTGCCACTCGTCCTGCCGTGACTGCCACTCGTCCTGCCACTCGTCCTGCCATGGCTGCGACTGGTCCTGCCGTGACCGCCACTCGTCCTGCCACTCGTCCTGCCGTGACCGCCACTCGTCCTGCCACTCGTCCTGCCACTCGTCCTACCACTCGTCCTACCATGGCTGCGACTGGTCCTGCCGTGACCGCCACTCGTCCTGCCACTCGTCCTGCCACTGGTCCTGCCGTGACTGCCACTCGTCCTGCCACTCGTCCTGCCATGGCTGAGACTGGTCCTGCCGTGACCACCACTCGTCCTGCCACTCGTCCTGCACCGTCCTGCGACCATGGTGCGATGATTGCCGTGACCGCCACTCGTCATGCCACTCGTAACTGACGTGACGCCACTCGTCCTGCCACTCGTTCCTGCCGACTGTCCTACACGCGCCTACCATGGCTGCGACTGGGGTCCTCCTGACCGCCCACTCGTACTGCCAATGGTCCTTGCCGTGACTGCCACTGTCTGCCACTCGTCCCTGACCCATGGGCTGAGACTGGTCATGCCGTGACCGCAACTCGTTATGCCACTCGTCCTGCACTGCGTCTTCCGTTGACTGCACTCGTCCTGCACTCGTCTGCAATGGCTGAGACTGGTTCCTGCCGGACAGCCAACTGTCCTGCCATCGTCCGGCCAATGTGAGTCCTGCGTGGACTGCCACTTCGTCGCACATGCGAGGACTGGTCCTGCGTGACCGCTCACTCGTCCTGCCACTCGTCTGCCACTCGTCCTTGCCACTGGTCCTGACGTGAATGCCAATCGTCCTGCCACTCGTCTGCCATGTGAGACCTGGTCCTGCCGTGACGCCACTGTCTGGACACTCGTCCTGCCATGGCTGCGGACTGGTTGTCCCCCGTACCGTGACCGCCACTCGTTCCTGCACTCGTCCTTGCCACTCGGCCTGCCATGTGGTCCTGCCGTGACTGAAACTCGTCCTGCACTCGTCCTGCAAGGCTGAGAAATGGTCTGAAGTGACACCCCACCGTCCTGCCACTCGTCTGCCACTGGTCCTGCCGTGACCGCCACTGTCCTGCCACTCGTTCAGTGCCACTGTCATGCCACTCGTCCTGCCGTGACTGCCACTCGTCCTGCCACTCGTCCTGCCATGGCTGAGACTGGTCCTGCCGTGACCACCACTCGTCCTGCCACTCGTCCTGCCACTGGTCCTGCCGTGACTGCCACTCGTCCTGCCACTCGTCCTGCCATGGCTGAGACTGGTCCTGCCATGACCGCCACTCGTCCTGCCACTCGTCCTGCCACTCGTCCTGCCACTGGTCCTGCCGTGACCGCCACTCGTCCTGCCACTCGTCCTGCCATGGCTGCGACTGGTCCTGCCGTGACTGCCACTCGTCCTGCCGTGACCGCCACTCGGCTTCCACCAGGTGTAACGATTACGCTATTGTCGTCAGGGTTGACGATCACTCGGCCATCATCATGTGTAGTGACCACTCCGCCATCGTTAATTTCACCTTCATCTCCCGTCATTACGCAAAAATCTGACTCTGCATGTGACCCTGACGTGAGCAATGAGGAGAAGCCAGCTGAGTCGATTATTGTTTTATCCGACAGTCCTGGAAAGTCATATTCAGCTATGTGGAAAAAAGATCTTGTTTTATACTACTCAGACAAGGCAATACTGACATCAGAGGGGGAGTGGCTAAATGACCAAATTATTAATGCGGCCCAACTTCTGTTAAAGAAGCAATGTGAAGATAGAATTGAAGGAATGTGGCATCCACAATGTTTCGTGAAGTGTACTTTTGTCACTGCAGCATCGAGAGGGGCACAAGTACTTCAAATTTTACATGTGAACAATAATCACTGGATTACAGCATCAAATGTTGTTTGTGATGGCAAGCTGCGTGGTGCAATTAGAGTTTATGATAGTGCCTTACAAAAAATTACTTTAAGCACGAAAAAATCTTTGTGTGTTCTACTGAAAAGTAACGAAGATAAGCTAAGTTTTGACTTAATGAATACCCAGCGCCAATCGAATGGAAACGACTGTGGCCTGTTTGCCATTGCATTTGCCACTGAGCTTGTGTGTGGAGGAGATCCTACGCGACGAGTCTATATTGAAAAAGAACTCAGACGTCACTTGCTGATGTGCTTGGAAAATCAAGTTATGTCACGCTTTCCATCCAAGCATAGGCGGATTTCTTTTGGAGGCATGGTGAAGACTTGCATCCAAGAAGACATTCACTGTGTCTGCCGTATGGTGAGAGACCCAGCACTGACGATGATACAATGTGCCATGTGCTGCAAGATGTTCCACCCTGGATGTTTCAGTTTGGATGTTAAATTGTGGGACAGTGTACAATGGAAATGTCCAACTTGTGATGAACTTTTGAAATAGTTAAATCCCAACTTTTGTAATGTTATGCTTGTACATTTTATATTTAAAAATTGATTGCTCAATGCTATGTGAATGGATAAGTGGTTTAGGTATCTACAGGGAAGTGTACTAATAAACTTGATGCGCTAGAACACATCACGTGTGTATCAATACCAATTTTGCATACCAATTATCAGTGAAATTATTTTAGTACGTTATCTGCAGCCCTCCCCACCCCACCACTTCATGTAATTTGAATTGTACTCTATTGATGATCCATATTCCCCTCCCCCCTCAAATACATTCCTATACGAATCCTGGTAGCATTGTCAGCACATTAGTCTGGGATAATATCTATATTATAATCATCTTGAGTGGTGTTATCAACTTGGCTTGGATGCCAAAAATATTAAAGACATGTTTTAGCATGATAGAAAGATTACATTGAGCTAGTTGTACTCAAGTATTTCTCAGCATCATTAGTGGAGTTAACATGATAAGTGAACACTACAAATAATTGGACAAGACTAAATCTTATGATGGTGTAATATTGCGATTGACCCACTAATACAGGTTAGCAATATCAGCTCACTTACTTTGGATACCAATGTGTTAGGTAGCACCATCAGCACTGGCATGGCCATAACCAATATATCTTGGGTAGCGTTATCATAATACTTTATCAAAATACCTTGGGTGAGTATAATAAATCCAACTAGCAAATTACCTTGGGGCATGATAACCCAATATAGCTGGGAACAGAGGTATATGGGAAAACATTGCCCACTTTTTAATTACATTTAATATAATGTGTCAGTTGACTTGCTACACATATTTCAGTGTTCAATGGATAATGTCTCCTCCATGTGTGAATACTATTCAGCTACTACTACGAATACACTAATCATTTTCTATAAGGCCACAGTTATTGGGCACAGTTGATCAGTGTGTAAATATCGGAATATTCGTAGTTAAAATATACTCAGACGAGTGATTGTATGGATAATAAATGTATTATGCACAGTTCATGTGATTACCATGGTTACCATTGCTACGACATTCTTCATTTAACCATTATGATAACAATGTTCCCCACTGCTATACCAAAATAATGTAAAGGTTTTTTTTTTTTAACGTTGGGTTGGGGGGGGGGGGGGGGGGTTTGGGAGAATCTTTCATCGAGAGGTAAAGGGTTAACTTCCCGCCAGGGCATAATACAGGGGACGGTTCACTAGGATTAACACCTCACTGTGCAGAGTATCATTAAAAAGTTATGAAATATTTTGAAGATGTGAAGAGAATCATATAATATTTTTTAATTCAATGTATAATGAGGAATGAGCAAAAATCAGAGTTTTAGTTCGGTGGTTCAGTCACTATCACAAGAACTGTCGCTGTCACAACTGTCATCTTCTACTTCATCAAGTTCCAACTCCGTACCATCTTTAAAACTCATTTTTTCTAAAGTCAAAGATGCCTTAGTCAAAAGTCTGTCGAAGTTCTGTTCGCATTTACGGAGCAGAGACAAGCTTCCCCTACTGTACGGGTCTGAGTTACTGACTAGAGAAAATGCTGCACATCTTAACACTTCCTTCTTCTTGTCATAATAAGAGACTATGTTCACTACATCTTCCCTTAGCATTGAGACTTCTTCTCGACTACGGCTAGCCATCAGATATGCCTGAATAGCCTCCAATTTGTCAGCAGTGACTGTGGTGGGCACATCAGAAAATGATGCCAATAGAGTTCTCACAAAAGATGGGTTCAAAGCATCGGATAATGATATCTCAGAAGGCATTTGAAGAAGGAAATGACAAGAATGATACTCCTCCAATAAGATCTTAACACGCTTCGTTTCCTTCGAAATCTGTGTACAAAGCTTCTTAGCTATCTTTTGGCCATCTGTAATAATAAAAAAATGTATTACCTATAAAACCCAAATAACAAAGTCTGAACACTTACCAGCATACTTTTTTTTAAGATGAAGTAGAAACATTCTGTGCTGACCAATGTTCCAGATGTTTAGTAAGATTTGCTCTTTCTTAGATTTCATGACTGCAAATTCCGTGTCCTTGTATAGTTCATCAGTAGGCAGCCAACGATCGGAAATATGGTGTTTCTGTTCCAACTGAAGCAAATTATTATTTAACCTATAGTAGTATACAATAATGCAATAATAAAGACTAGAAAATTCGTGACGAACCGTTTCAGTTGTGGAGAATTTACAGCTACATCAGTTGTATCACATGCACCCAATGTCGTCAGCTGGCTTCTATAATCATGGTAGAAAATATGATAATTAACAGTACTATAATTAATGAAAGCACCAGAGGTGCAAACCCTCAGCGCTAGTTGTACGCCATAATCTCAGCTGCTGTCACCAACTAGATCACCATTGGTGCTTGACACATTACCATAGTCTTCTTACGACTATCCAAGGACTTCATGGCATTCTGAGGTTTGAGAATTAACTTGGGTTTGACAGAAAAGCTATAGCCACAGGGACATTTGGACTTTCTGACATGAATTTTACACGCACATCGAGGACAAGCTTTCTTAAAAGCAGGCATTTTATAACTTACAGTTAGAAAAGAGATTCTTTTCGCTCCTTCAGAACAGAGTAGAGAGATAGCGGCAGATCATACAACAGAACAGAACTCTGAACCACGCGCAAAAAAAGGTCGGCAGCTCACGTGACGTGGCTTGAGTATAAGGGGGCGTAACCCGCGCAAGGTAAAGCTTGTAACGGCCTCAATTTGACTCGTGTTTTCTAGATATTTAAATTCAAAACAAAAAATTTGGCACATTAAAGGCACTTAAATAATAGAATACCCTAACTTGATATAATTTTTTTAGCCTGAAAGTCGTCCATCATCGAGATCCGCTGCTGACAGAGTGACCGACTGACTGACTGACTGACTGACTGACAGAATGAATGAATGAATGACAGACAAAGTGAGTACTGTAACCCTCACGCGCATGCACGCTGAGGGTTAATAATAATATAAGCCTACCTCCATGAATAATAAGTATGAAGATGTTGAAAATACACTCCATGCCAAAGTGGCGGCTCTATGAAATCAATAAATAACTGACTATTAGAGAAGCAATGTTCTTTTCCACTTACTACTAGTAGTTGAAGGCATAGAAGTATTATCAATAACCTTCTCCTGATCAAGCATCCATTGCTTCACAATGATCTCTTGTTCTAAAAATACATACACAAGAATGTATACTGCATCTTCATAAACAACCCTTATCATTATCCACATAATTTTCTTAATCTACTGTGTTATTATTTTTCTGTTGCAAACAAGAAATTACTCACTGCCAATAATAATACACAATAAGAAACAAGGTAGGCACTAATTCAAATACTATAATCTGACAATCCAATTAGATTGGATATGGACAAAGGGTCAAAGCGTAATATTATTATAGACTTGTTCCAAACCGTTCAAATTTCCAGGGTATATATGCTGAAGAGTTCTTCAGCAACGATTGCAATTTTTGACTCGTTCCAATCGACTCAGAAGCAACGTGCTGATATACCAGCTGGAATATTCAATGAAAAATTTAACACCAACACAGGGATTCACATACCATTTTTTCTTTATTTTGAGTGCCATAATAGCGTCACGCAGAGCTAAGCAAATAAATGCGATGTGAAGGGATCGCATTCTTTGACATTCGAGAAAATCCCTGAAATATGAAACAAACCGTTCCCTGCCTTCCAACAATACACCGCCCAGTCCCTTCACACCGCCGAGGACTAAACTTAAGCTACATACACCAACAATAATGCATAATCACCATACCAGCGAGCGATGCTAAGAAGGAATAATAGTGTCAACAAAACAAAAACAAAAAAACCCCTAAAACCCTGACTTGAATGCCCCCTCCATCACAGACAACACCCCTAAAACCGGTGTTAAAATGATCACAGGGAAAGCACTGTAACCAAATCTTGGGGCAACACCAATTGGTAAGGCCCCCCCCCCCCCCCCCTCCCCCAACCTCTCTGTTCCTAATTCAATGGATACACTTGCACACATACGACTTCACAAGAAACAAAAAATGATGACGGAAAACAAATACTTATTCCACTTCCCAAATTGTCAAATCTAAATAGTGACTGGAGTATGCACACTAATTGAATACAATGGGATATAGCTACAATCATTGGACCTTGCCTTCTCATTCAGCTGAATATGTCAAATGTTCTTAAATGCTCACTAAAAAAATTACCAGAATTGTGGACGCTTTACCTACCTAACGTAATTAAAAGCACAGGCAAAAACCCCCCGAAGACATCAGTTTTTAACCTGTGCTTTTAATTACATTAGGTAGGTAAAGCTCTCGCAATTCCAGTATTTTTTTTTTTAGTGCGCACACGCTCGGAATTCTGCTACTTGAGAGGAACGGAATAAACGATTCAGCATAATAATAACACAAAAATAAAATGAAATAATAATATATTAAGTAACCAATTTTCCAGACCATTGCCAGGGATTCATATAGGATTTAAAAAAAAAAAATTCAGGGGATGGGAGGGTGGGGGGAATCTTGAGCTTTGAGGACGAGAACTTTAAAATTTCTATTAGAGAGCACTTCAGTTTGAGGGGGAGGGGGGGATGTCGACTTGGGGTGGGATTTCTACCCTTCCCCCCCCCCCCCCCCCCCCCCTATGTATGAAACCCTAATTGCTATAACGACCACTGGAGTGATTATACAAATTAATTAACTAAATAAACCAAAATATATGAGCTACCTGACAAGAAGCTTTATGACCATATGAGTGAAATATTGGCAAGCACAAGTTGATACTATCAAGGATATCTGTTCTTCCTAGAGACTGCAAAGGAAGAATAGCATCACAGTACACAATTGATTAAGCAGATATTTATTTACACATACCTCAAGATGTCGCTTAAGGTTACATGCTATGTCGTACATCATAAAAATTTGCTCCGTTTTTCTTGATGGAACGATTTCATTCAACATCCAAACACTGTAAGCTAACCTAAATCATTAATATACATATTATTCTACAACTATACATACATACACCACATACAACTAACCTCTCTCCATGCTTCAAATTGATAAATTTCCCTGGAAACTCATGACGACAGCAATATCCAAATACTGCCGTCTCATCCAGAGCTTTATATCGATTAGCACTACGTAAAGCACTCCCAGCAAGAAAGTCATTGCACGTCTATGGTAAAATGAAATATTAAAATTTTTTTTTTACATAAACAACCAGAATAGCACTTACCCTAGACTTTGTTGTGTCAGAACTATTTTTATCTACAAATTCATCCACAGACAACTGATCTTTAAAAAAAAGGTCTGCATGAAGTGGGGCTCGATAACTGACACCCGCCGACTTTTTTCGCGGCAAACCAAACAAAGCATCCATTGATAACACCATCTTTTTCTCTGACTAATATTAAATAAATTTCAATGAGCTAATTACAATATTATGTTGCTTGTGAATCACCTGAGAGCAGGCTGGGCATACATTGCCAGAATCTAGATCTTCACAAATAAAACCCAAATGCCGAATATTGTGCTTCAGAAACCTAATATAATTCAAACGAAGTTTACAACACTTATGGGGTACAAATTTATACATTGATACCTGTACTCTTCAAATGCGTTGATCAAAGTAGAATAGATACTTGTTCCCTTAATATTGAAATTATATATATATATAAATATATACGAAAAAAATTGCATGTCAACTATACCTTTGGGCTGAAAAAATGACTCCTAAAGTTTAAGCTATTACAAAAATCTTGGAGAGACACGTGTGCTTCTAGAAGAAGCACTTCAGCCCAGTCCAAGAGAGCAAAAGAAAAGGCACATCGAGGATTTGTAGGTGTAGCGGGCCAAAGTTCAGCTCTCGTCATGGTTACAGCCAGCGGTTCACAATTACAGGAACTGATCTGTACTTTGTGTGCAAAACCTATACCATGGGAAAGGTATAGAAGGTAAATACAATAACACAACTGAAATATTTACCATGCTCGTCTATAGCTTGAATGGCTATATTCTTTTTCTCAGCGCACATATGAGTTGCTAGAGGATCAATCAAGATTTCCTCCCGTTGAAATGGTTCGAAGTGGTCATTCTGTAGACGGTGACACCAAATTTATAATAAAAATTGTTGGCATGAGAGTTATCCATGTGAACTGATTGAAAAGGGTACCTGCTACTCTAATAAGATATGGCATTTGAAATGCATAAAATTGTCACATCAGTTTAGCTGAGTAGAGCAAACAATAGAAATCGATTTCTTCACGTCTATGTCTGCATAACAGCTAGTAACTTAGTACACATACATACATTATTAACATATCCAATTGGAAAGTGTCAAAGACATTAAGATTTAGCCCAATAGATCCGAGATTTACAAATTCATTTAGAAAATTATTGCTAAGGAGAAAAAGGGAAAACTAGAGTAACATGTGTTTTATCAAGAGCCAGTTAATGTGGAAATGAAAACAAAAGGTGACGCTTTAAACACACTTTCTACAGTTTAGCAACTGCAATAATAAGTACAACTATTTAAGTGGTCAAATCACGAGTTACACTTAGGAAGGGGTTACTCTTCAGGGGTGTAGATAACTTCTTTAAACTGGGGAGTTAGCTACTCTACAGTAAATCATGCAAATAATTTGGGTAATTACTTGATTTAATAGCATTTTATAACAATGTGTAATGATGTCACTAAATTTTCCAATAATAAATAAATAGACCATGTGGGTTTTTGGATAGTTTTATTCTGTGCGTGTTTTGCCTTGTTTTATTTTTTATCGTGTTTTTTTTTTTAAATAAGATAGACTAACATAAATCTTGCTATCCAAAAAAAGTGGGGAGGGGGGGGGGCTTAAGCCCGCCAAGCCTCCTCCCCCCATATCTACACCCTTGCTCTTATCATCTTCTCTCAAAGGCGGAGCCCACCAAAATAGTCTTCCAAAATTAGAAAAAAAGTTAGTGATACCAATCATCTTCTGTAGCAGCAGGGATTCATACAGGATTTTCACTAAATGGATGAAAATATGGTGCATCATAATATGTGACCGTCTATAGGAAAACCAGGCACAACGCGGCACCTTCGAAATTTTTTTTTTGCACTTACGGAGTTGTCGGCGTCCAGATATTGAGCTCTCCAAGTTTTATCGTCGCAGCTTTAGTCGTTCCTGCTATAATAGACCTAACCGTTCCCTTCCGCAGGCTTGAAACAATACATTTTTAAGAAATCGATCGATCTTTTCTCGATATTACGCACGCCGCGTTGTGCCCGGTTTTCCCGTAGACGGTCACATATATATAGTGGCATTTTATCAAGGAACTTAGGGTCAGTCGGAATATAATACGGTACCTATATTAGTGTAGCAGGGTACCCTTTTCAATCATTTACATGGATAGGTCTCATGTCATACAAAAACTGAAGAAAAGGAGCAAAAGAAAAAAAAAAGTTCGTAGTTGCTCGAACAACTGACACACTAATGAGTGTGCCATCTGGCACCTTATGCTTAATTGATCTATTAGTTGTAATATAACAAACAAGTGGGAAAACATTTCCAAGTCTTAACTGGCTCCAAAAGGAAAAAAAAAGTGTGATTCAATGTGACATATTCAAAAATTAGATCTAAAATTAGCTTAGCCTATCTTATATTAGAAGTGCTTTGGTCGATGGATCATCAGGTGTGAATGTCAAGAAGTAGTGTGGGTATAAAATGTGAATATGATGTCGTATGCCGAAAATATTGACCAGATTTATATTCGACGTTTGACCGCCGTTAAGGTTTCGATGGTTTTTATTTTTGCTAAAGTATACTTTTGTTACATCGATAAATAAATAATCATACTCATTGTTGTTGATGTTTTTTTTTTTTAGCTATTTAAAATAAAACCGCTAAAACTTTTGATGGTTTTTATTTTTGCTAAATTATACTTTTGTTGCACGGATAAATAAATAATCATACTCATTGCTGTTGACGTTTTTTTTTTGGCAATTTAAAATAAAAAGCTAAAACGTCAAATTCATAATTCGTTTGTCAATATTTTCGGCTACGGTTGTTTTCCAACTCTGTACACATTCCTCAAGCAAAAGGTCCCTCCGCCTAACATTATATTTTTAGAGCAGACTCCTTACCTTCCAGATTTCAGCAGCATGAAATATATGCACTTTTGAGTGGGACTCCAGGAAGCATTGATGGCAGTAATATCCTTTTGTTCCACATTGCTTACATCTGATACTAGCAGGAGCTGGACAAAGTAGACAAACAATTCCAAGAGGCAATACTTCTGATTCAGTATCTGCAGCTCGCAACAAATGTCTAATCTTCTCCCAACTAGTAACTGATGCCTTAGAGTCTATCATATAGCATGTTGGTTCCTGTTTTGGTTCTGAAGAACAGGAAGGAGAAAAATCCATGAAATCTTGACAACGTCCACTATTATGTCCATGTTGCCCTTCAGAAGTTCGCTCAAGGTTTAGAGTGACTTCTTTTGATCCATTTACTTTTCTTTAAACGTTACCAAAGTCCCTAGATTTTGTAATGATTTCATTACGTAAAGTCCCCGAAGCGGGTGCCGCTCGAGCAGAGCGATTAGAAAAAGGTTTGGCCAGCGAGACTACGTAAATCCTATACCGACCGAATATGGAATACCAAATGCGACAATAATCAAATTGTTGATTCCCAGTTGCTGATTCTCGATTACCGTTCACTCAATGCTCGATTATCGTTCACCCGATGCTCGATTATCGTTCACGCGATGCTCGATTATAGATTACAAGGTACTCAGATACCGTTCTTGCACTCTTCGATTGTCGTCCTTGCACTTCGATTGTCGTCTTCGCACTCCTATAGTCGCCCTTGCACTGCGATTGTCGTTCACTGCACCTAAATTATCTGCAGAAGGGCGCTGGTGTAGGGGGGGGAGGGGCTGGGGCGAAATTATTGAATTTTGAAACGGGAAACTAGCGCAAAGTACTCTCAGTGATGTCCTCTCGTAAAGAGCGTGTATCCATCCAGATCAAATGGAGAAGGCTAAAGAAGCTATTCGTGTTTTATCTACTATTGATGTTAGTGCTGTTTGGGAAGATCAGGAACAAAACAATTCTTCTAATGGTTAGCTTGAAGCAGCTGGATGACGTACACTTACCTGCTAGAATAAATGGCATAAGCTTGAAGTGACTCTACAGACATTACATCATGGATGCAGTCACCTGGGTTGGTGAAGCACTACATGCTTTAAGCCATCTGGTTCACTATCTCCAGCTGACGCTCATACCATTTACCACCGCCCAGGGTAGGGTTAGATCCAGCTACAATGCTAAAGTAGGTGTGCTTCAATTTAATTTTAATTGAATTTTAATTTTGGGCAAACACAGAATAATTCGCTTGACACCGCCATTTCTGCGAAAATGCTGATAAACAAAGTTGCTAGTGGAAACTGGGCATGGGTAAACGGGATCTAAAATAGTTAGAGCATGCCCTTAGGTACTGGTGAATTTAGTGCTCTAAATCCACCAGTCTAAGCGCTTATGCTCTAACTATTACTAGTGCATTGTCAGGACTGCTAATGAATGAATGAATTACTCCCAGTGTATATAATCGTAATATGAAATACTGCTGGGGGATAGTGAACCAGATGGCTTAAAGCATGTAGTGCTTCACCAACCCAGGTGACTGCATCCATGATGTAATGTCTGTAGAGTCACTTCAAGCTTATGCCATTTATTCTAGCAGGTAAGTGTACGTCATCCAGCTGCTTCAAGCTAACCATTAGAAGAATTGTTTTGTTCCTGATCTTCCCAAACAGCACTAACATCAATAGTAGATAAAACACGAATAGCTTCTTTAGCCTTCTCCATTTGATCTGGATGGATACACGCTCTTTACGAGAGGACATCACTGAGAGTACTTTGCGCTAGTTTCCCGTTTCAAAATTCAATAATTTCGCCCCAGCCCCTCCCCCCCCTACACCAGCGCCCTTCTGCAGATAATTTAGGTGCAGTGAACGACAATCGCAGTGCAAGGGCGACTATAGGAGTGCGAAGACGACAATCGAAGTGCAAGGACGACAATCGAAGAGTGCAAGAACGGTATCTGAGTACCTTGTAATCTATAATCGAGCATCGCGTGAACGATAATCGAGCATCGGGTGAACGATAATCGAGAATCAGTAACTGGGAATCAACAATTTGATTATTGTCGCATTTGGTATTCCATAACCGAACGCAGAGTGGCGCAACCGTCTTGTGCAGTGGCTCTAAGCTATAGGAAAGGCACAAAAACCAATTTTGATACGGTTTACTTATTCACCTCCTAAGGCAAGGTGGGAATGAAATTTAGAACATAGTTTTTGCACTGTGACAGAGGAAATCTAAACTGCTTAGGTCCTTCAAAAAGGGACACTATTAACTTAGTATCTTCACTTTGAGGGCAGGGACACTTAGTGTCCTTCGGTTTGCGCTTAGTGTCCCGGTGTTAGGAGCAGTCACTGCGTGCTAAATTGAACTATCGTTTTAGGGTCCTTCAGGCCCTAAGTAACGCCCTCGCGGCAGCAAATTTCCCGAGTAGTGAGTAACAACTAGCTAACTGATCGAGCGGTAGTTCCGAACGAGAACACTCCAAGTAACTAAAAACGGCGAAATTTTAAGAGCCCGACCCAGTGAAGCGGGCGAAGCGGTTGGTAAAGGTAGATTACGGATGAGGTAGATTACGATGATTAAGGTACGCAATTGCATGTGGTTTGGAAAAGTGATTTTATAGCAGGTAGTAAAAAAAAATTTTTTTTATATATATATCAGACTACGCCTCATAATCAGTTATACTCTATTTTTGATAATGATAAAAATTAAAGGCAAATGCACAATATATTAACACGCGCGCAAAATTTAAACGTCAAGCGCGCGCAACAAAATTACGGAACGTTCGTAACTTTCCCCTAGCTCTGGCGCGCATTTTATGCGCGTTGAATCAAGCGGCTGTTCAAAATCTTCGGTATGGATGTTCAGCGGGTATCAAGTTCTAGGATAGCTGATTCCAGGGTTTTTTCTATGCTGGAGGGCACGTCACACAGAATTTGTAAGCTAAAATCACCCTGGTTTACATGGCCTCACATTATCATAAAGTCTGGTCAACTGGCAAGTTAAGACAAACTGTTCGATTACTATTTAGTTGATTACTTTTTTTAGGCTTTTAGTGTGGCAATAATAATAGCATTTCTGCAATGGGAAAGTAGAGGAGTCACTCTTTTTGAGTTGCATATGAAAGACGAGACAATCAACTACCGTGATTTTTTCATATTTTATTTGGGAGTAGCAAGCATTACCATTGTATATTCAGTAGTCCTGTCAGTTGTTGGCTTCAGTGGGATAACTTCACCACCACCAACTGTGGTAAGGAGTGATGTATTGCAGATTATTTTGTATCTAAAAAAACTGCATATGTATTGTTTTTTAAGGAATCCCTTTTGTCAGTTGTATGTCTATTGTTGTGGGTCCTGAGTTCATCTTTCATCAGTGCAGTAATAGAGACAATTGACAATTCCAGATTTGCTAGGTACATAGACCTGAACACCCTTATATTGCACCTAGGAAACGTAAGTTGACCACAGGTCAGAATCTTGACCAGAAAGTCAATTGTATATTTCACAGGCTAATTACTTTCAAAATGTGCTTGCAAGTATTCAATTACTTATCACATTTCTTCATTCAGGGGTGTGGCTTCATAGAAATTTTTGTGTTCACTGTGGAAGTGTGCCTGTCATTCACTGCACTCAAGTCACCTCTTGAAGACCAAGACGATAGTGACAACAAAACTATTTCTAGGGACAACAGTGTCACCAGCACCTCTCACTTATCTGAAGCCTATTTACAAGGACGAGCACATAGGAGGCAATCTCTGAAAAAGAAGCTCGGCATCGCACAATAGTGCTGGACATAAATAAAATGATAACGATGTTACCAAAATGTACACTTCATGAATGTAGATTAACAAAAAATCATTCAATCGTATTGTGGAAATTCAAAGGCAACGTCCTTTCCTGTGAGTTTTTTGTAAATGGCCGCAAACACATCCACCTAGAAATAAATAAAAGTATATGAATAATGAACTAATACATGCACATCATTATTACCTTGTGCTCTAATGTTGTCTGCTGATTCTTATCCAGATGTCTAAAAAATGTGGAAAGTATCATCAATTACATCTTGCTCAAGGTTTGCCGTATAAATTGAACTCACACTTTGATGAGGCGTGTTCCATCAAGTTTTACGCGAGTCCTCTTTCCTACAATTTCAGCAGGGAAAACTATATCTTCAAGAATGGCATCATGTACAGCAGTCAGGGTTCGGCTACATTGAGAAACAAAATACCACACACATCAACACACATAAAAGTAATCTAATTGTTGAGATAATTTCAGTAAACATATGAGCGAAGAGACAAGTGAGAATGTGTAATAGTGCTGAAGGTTTTAAACAATTTACATCACCAGCAACACAATGACTATGAACCGATCTCCACATTGTATTACATAGATGACACCAGAATGTTCAAATTCACGTAGCCCCACCATTTCACCACAGAGAATTAAAAATAAAAGGGATTGTCAATAGTCCCATATAATTGAGAATGATTACTTTATTATTCAGGGCTTCATACAGGATTTTTTTTCTTGGGGTGGGGTGGGGGTGGGGCTCAGAAACATTTAAACTCTTGAACACACTCCTCATCCTTCCTTGGAACAGCATCAGTTGAAAGATCTTCCAGCTACATATGAAGCTCATTAAGACCCGTATATGCAACAGTATCACTGACTAAAACCTTCGTCAGCTCGTAAGAATTGCCATTGAGGCCCTGAACTTTCGGTTGTAAACTTTGATGAAGTTCTAGAGATTTTCAAACAAAAAAGTAGAAGAATTGTGCTTTGGTTTAAAAAAAGGTTACCATTTACAATTACATATTATAAAATTCAGATTTCTTGGGGGGGGGGGGGGTCTGCCTTGTAGAATTTTTTAAACTAACATTTTGACTATGCAACACAGAATCAGCATACAACAAAATGTGTCTGTATTTCACTCCCATTGCCCTCTGTAAATTTAAGAAAGGTGCTTTGCCTTCCTAAATTTGTTTTCAGTATGCAGCCCTGAACTCTACACCTGCAATTGCTGGATATCTTATTTGCTGTTCCTCCACGCGTACAAAACAATCTTAAGAGATAACTACTTAAGTTTGGAAGTAGTAAAGCTGTTCACCATGACTGAAAAATCCAGATATCAAAGGCCACATGCACATTCCTTTAGCTAAGCACCACATAAAACTACGAATAAAACAAATGGTCATCACAGAATGGTCTCATCATTAAAGTGGTGCAGTTTGGTATGGATATAATGGACCACTCTTTAAAACTGCCAAACATACTCTCCTCATCCTACATCAATTAGACCCCTTACCTTCTAGGCCTAAGTTGCTTCTGTCTTGTCCTTTGATTTCTTTTTGGTTTAGGCAGAATGCGTCGCTGGGCAATAAAGACGACTGGACGCCCGCTGAACTTCTTCTCCAACTCACGTACCAGTCTCATCTAAAATATAACATCCTACTAATAGAAAGTACACCTGCCATGACAGAAAACCCGCACTAATGAGGACATGGGTTATTTATGAAAGAAAACTGTTTCAACAAACAAAACAGGTATTTTAAATTAAAGATTTTGACCAATACAACTGATGAATGATCACAACTGTGGAGTCGACTGCTCTTTCCTATGAATACCGTAGTTCACTAACAAAATGCCGATCAAATGCAGCTATTTTTTCAGTATACTGCAAGAAGAGGTTTAGATACTATATTAGTAATGGCCGTTTTAATATTAGACTTGTTGCAAACTCTAAAAGACAAAAAAAAAACCCTGTTACGTTCAAAAATTACTTCCTCTATTCCAAGTAAATCACTATTAACCGGTATGTCTACAATGAATTCTCATATCAACTGTATGTATTGAAAGGTGCAGTGCAGATTTTGTTGCAGTATTTTTCATAGCAACTACTCTATATTCAAGAGCAACAACTTTTTACACTGGGGAGAATACTAATAGAGAGTGGTATTTAATCCAAACATAGATAGTAATACATCATTAACGCTGAATGCGGTGTTTCCCCCAGAAAAAGCAAGTACAAGTGGTATTTTGACCACACCCATCTAACAATGGAATAATACACCATGTTCCCTTTAGATGCGCAATATCAGGCCAGCTGAGCAATGTTAGGCCAGTTGGAAACATAACTAAGGGACAGACTGGGTTTTTATCTAGTAAAGCTCTCTTCTTCCTCCCCCCCCCCCCCCCCCCCCCCCCCCCCCCCAATTTTGTACGTGGACAATGACGAGATCTCTTGACCAGACTGTGTTAAATGTTGTGCACAAATCTGCAGCCACCTGGGTTACTCGTGTCTAATGAAAGAATGAATCCATTTTGACTGCAAAGACAGTATTGATCCATTTTGCTGAATAATTTTTTTTCTCTCACAAGCTTCTCCTTTACCGCACGTGGTCACTTAATGTTATTCAGTGTTAAAACCTAATTACCTCCACCAACTTTCAATGGAACAAGAACCACTGAGTCAATGGCAGTGTTCCAGACCCTTTCCTACCCCCACATAGCAGGTAAAGGGTCTGGCTACGTAAGACTACCCTTTGTAGTTATGCAACACAAACCCTAATTAGTGCAAACGTAGAAAAAAATTTAAAAATGCATGCAAATTTAGAGCAAGCTAGAATTGTAAGGTGGCTGCCTATTTAACTGTAAGACTACTTCAATCAAATAATAAATCTAAATGTCTAAATGCATATTGGTACACTAACAAAATAATGCACACCTTGTCACACCCACCTGAATCTTCTGGAAAGTTTTCTGCTGTGGAACTGGCACATTAATACATATAGCTTTCTTTCCAGCTACATCTAGTTCCTTAGCCCCAGTAAAGAATATTTCTCGCAGGGTTGTACGGATGTCAGAGTTAGACTCCAGCTCAACTATGGCCTAAAAATCCAATATTAATAATGTCAAATAACTCAAGACGAAAAGAAAGGTGACTCAGCAATAATAGATCACCATTCAATTCTAAATGTGTACCTGAGATACGGACTCTTCAAATTTATCTAGTTTTTCGCCTCCCGGCTTCATTATCTTCGTGAGAGCCATCTGCACACAACTGCAATATTTACTAGATTCAGTTACAGACTCTGTAACTTGCCTTATAGGCGTCTACACACACTTCTCTGGGTCCACCACGAGGACGTAAAAGAAAGATAATAATGCGCACGCGCATTATATGAAAATATTGTCACGTGCTATCCGCATGATTGTCATATGATAGAGGCAGAGATATACAAAAATAATAATAATAACCCAAGACTCGTTCTTCTGTACAGCAGGTTGAGAAAGAATATTATGGTTACTGGGCACGGATTTTACGGTGGGCGGGGCAGGTGTTACTCTCTCTGGATGGATTACATGGCTTGTGCTACTAAACATGGTTCCTACGGACGTGGAGTGTGTCAGTTGGAAAAAGAAGATTATGATGAATGTCTGCATGGCAAAAAACTAGTAAGAGTCATAGATATAAAATTTATCGTTTTGGGTGTGTTAACTGGAATAGTTACACAAATTAAACCCTTTACCATATATTTTTGCTTAGTCAGCAATAACTTGCAGACCTTTAATAATTACCGTATTCCAAAAAATAGATAATTCAAAATAGACTACCTCTAACAGTTCTTAAGATAGGATAGGATGGAGCATATTGGAACAACATCAGACTGGTTGACTATGTACTAGTGGATACAACTCTGTACCTGTAAGATCACTGGGTAATCATTTGCTGTTCTTATATGCGTACAAAACTATTTTAGATATTATAAGGGTAACACTGTTCGCCATAACTGAACATTTTGCTGAGATAGAGGGTGTCGTGCACGTTCTATTTAGCTAAGCACCACAAAAGTAATATTTACAGGTACCAATTGGCTTATAAATAGAATGAGGAAGAAAATGAAGTCACCAAATGGTGCAATCATTAGAGTGGTGCTGTAATTGAGATAGATACAGTACACAATTCCATTTGTTTGGATGAAAGGAAAATGTATTGATATAAAGCAAGGGTCGACTCAACAGACAAGATACGCTGTAACTATAGGTTTTTAAGTACTGCCAGCATGTTGGTGTTTGCTAACCAACCGCCCATATTAGAATTTTTTATTTTTTTTGCTTGTTATTATGGCATAATCACAACTGGTGCAAACCTACTAGCTGCACAGCGAAATCAAGGCTAGTTATTTCTAATTATGCAGCCAAATATGACCAATTTACCTATTTATATTGCCGGCTTGTCTCCTTTCACACCTTCTCTGGCCTCATTCTGCCTGCACAGCTCAAATTTGACTCCTTTTCTTGAGAGTGAAGTCGAAGAAATCTTTTCTGGCACATTAAAATAAGCTTTGAATGCTCTGATTTGGTGTTGTCCTTTAGCGATTAGTGCTTGACTGAGTAAATCACTTGATGACTTATGCACTGCATAAGGAGGTCTACCAATCAAAAAGTAGCTAGCTAGCTATTACAAAGACCCAAAGAATAATTTATTTGGTGGAGTATCAATATGTCGATATGTAGCTCATGCAAGTTGATATGTGGCTTTTGCAAATGAAATGGTAGATGCACATGCTGTTTTCATAAGAAAACATGCAAGAGACACTCACCTACCAGGTAATTTCAACGTGGAGCTCCAAGTGGTAAACCACCGAGACTATGAAGCGAAAACTACAGTTGGGAAGGGGCAAGAAATGTTTTACTCAGAACAACTGACTGACTGACAGACAAACTGAGTACTGTAACCCTCTTGTGCATGCGCACTGAGGGTTAACAATATTCTGATGGGATGTCATACGATAAGTTTTTAGTCTCCTCTAAAATGGTGTCAAAAAACACTTCTGTACGTCACAATAACTTTGAACCTTTCCCAGAGGTGTTACTGTTTTATTATTTGATGTGATGATCATTATTGCAGCAACACAGATTGCAAGCTATCAAAGAACAGAAAAAGAAACTGATAGAAGAAGGCAAGTGGCCACCTGACTCAAAGTAACAATTCATACTTTTTGTACCAGCATCAGCTAGAATTGGACTCTGAACTATGTTCTGGCATCATGTAAGCTTATAGCAGCAGTGACACTGTATTCGACTTTGTTATAACAGTTTCAACATACTTGCATAGTCACAACTAATTATTAGTAATGTCTAACTTTATTCATGCCTTTTCATCACCAGAAGCTTGAAATTGAGTAAGTTGCGAAAATGAGTTTGTTTGGCTATATCACATGATGATGTTTTCCCTTCTACCTATCAATATCCTTCAACATGAGATTACACTTGTCGAACCTATGCAAACAACAATGTATATTTTCTCACGGCATACATCCAATACCATCAACACATGAATCATAGATGGGAATGGCAGTTAAATATATGGCACTTGGGTTGTTTATGACTACATTGTTTAACATCTTTCATTCCTCTCACAAGTGGTTTTGTTTAATTTTATAGTGCAGAATCAAATTGTAATTATACAATAGTGGTTGTACAGTACATTACATGCTACTGAAACTAAATAGCATAGGCTAGAGAAATAAATGGATTAAAACGTTTTATTCTAATTGTATATATGAAGAAATAATTATTGTTTCGATCTCTTATGATTGGCGTTCCATAGTCCCTGTACCGTCCTCATACAAGTCGAACTTTAGCTCGACATATTCCTCTTTTGCAAGTTTTCCTATCTTCAATTTCAGCTTGGAATCATTTTTGCTACTGAAGTCATCTGGAGTGAATTCATTGGATAGCTTGTCCGTTTCCAGCAAGCCCATCTTTTTATAGACCAAAGCTACCAATTCTGAGCAGAATAGACTGGAAAGGTCTTCTTTGGTGTTCCTCAAAAAGCTGAGATATTCCTCTTGGAAATCAAGTGCACTTAAAACTAGTTCAACATTATTCTTCTCGTATGGTTTCCCTTGTTGCTCTTTCCTGATCTTGAGTAGTTCAGTGTATAACTCTTGGCGCTTATCTTTATCTATGTCCGTGAGCCTTCTGAAAGCCACGCGGTTGTACCAGCCAGAGAAGATCTTTTTTCGAAGAGGAAGAAGTTCGACTCCTTGACACACTGTTCCAGTCTCGACATCGACAAGACCTATGCATAACATCGAGGCCCATAATTACATCACAATGGAACTCAACATGACATAAATCATCAAATGGTCTATTTATGTGTGCCATGTTTTGTGTATGAATGCCGCCAACTTGACAATGAGAAGGTAAACATTCATCGTTTGAAATGAGAATGGAATCCCTCACTATTCTCTTGACTTCCCAACATAATGTAATTCAGTTTTGGATAAATATGGCAAAACACACTTAGCAGTTGTGTGGTTGTTTGAAACCAGAGTGCATGCTTCACATGAATAAGCTAACATGCACAATGAACACACACATCTGGGCATACTTAATTGTAAGCTTGTGGTGGGGGAGGGCAATACAGTGCTGATATACGAAAAATATTTTGTAGAAAAATGAGACATACATGAATTCGGAGGGTGGCAAAAAGGGAGAATTTTTTTCTTCTCTTTTTGAGCCTTTAATTGAAGAAGTACACCCTAATTAACCCCTATATTATTATTTCATATTAATTTCACTTGTATTGCTTAACTTATAATGTATTATAAGGTGGAGTTGGGTGGGCAGACCTTCTGCACATGGACGGACACACTCACACACATCCTACCTGCTTTGTTTGTACTTGCTTCCCAGATAAGAACTTGAGGAGAAAATGGAGTTCTTATAACCTGCCAACACAGTCAGTAAAGTTAATACAAATCACCTGTAGGCTTTGTTTGAACTTACAATTCCACAATGTGAGAACTCAGAATGGTCAAAGAACTTGATAATGGCTCCAGAACTGGTAGCTCCAGAGAAGAGAACTATATCACCCGTATTCAGCTCCGGGGTTATGCTGCTAAGTGGTTGGGTTTTTATTTCAGGCGGCGGAAATATACCATCACTGAAACAATAACATATAGATAATATTGTCAAAAGAAGACTTGTGAAAGAACAACTAATATTTGGGCTAAATGTAGATCATAACAGTGTTGTTTTAATTCTAAAACTAAAATATAGTTAATAAGTACCTCCTTACTAAATTAAAACGGGTCTGACTCTCTTCATGGTTCTTACTAACTGAAGCTCAGCCATTTTAGTTTGTTGACTATTACTAACTCAAAATGTGCAGTCACTTTGGTTAATTATAACTAAATTCGCTAAGTGGCATTAAAATAATTTTTAAATAGTTCTGATAAAAACCAACAACATGAAGTAGCTATATAACTTCATATGTTATTGTCTTCAATTCTACATGGTATACATGTGACTAGTAAAAAAAAAAAATACTATAGCTAAACCTGGATAATTAACAACCTCAAAACTTTTGGGTGTGATTGAAGTGAAAACCTAACAATGCTGGGTTGCCAGGACTTGACTACCTGTAGCTATTGGAATTTACACTGTTTGGCACAGCATGATCGGCCACAGTGTTGCCAAAGCCTAGGTACACATGTACTATTGAATAAACATTACATGGGACACCATTCCAACCTACTGCACAGTGTTTCACAGGAATGGGATCTAGATAACACATCTATCACTACTCACACCAATTTGCTAAGGAAAGGTGGATCGCCTGAAGCCATGGGTCCTTCCTTGACTTTAGGGAGTTTGATGTACTTGGGAGGCTCCAGATTCAAATATTCCTCCAAGTTGTCTGGAGTGATTTTGTTTGGATCTGTTTTTAGCACCTTCATAAGATTATAAAACTGTGCAACCATGAATGTGCAAACAATAGAGCTGCGTTCTGCTGGCGAAGTTGCCTTTCCAATGGCTTCTTTCTCAACATCTGAAAAAGGGATGGCAGGTATCGTGTCCACAAACTGCGACATTTCGGAACAGTCAAAGTCCACATCATCTTTCAAGTTTCGCACTGACACTTCTTCATAATCCCCGTAGAAGATTCTGTTAGCAGCGGTAACCATGTGGGCATGCCTGGGAACCTTGGGATCAAAAGATTGCATGGGCTTGGTTTTCCCCTTCACCAGCATTGTGGGAAATTCATCATTACACTTGCTGTATTGAATAAATATTGCATAATGTCGGATATCTTCGCTGGCACGCTTCAAAATGGCTAGAGAACCAGTCTTGATGTCCTTCTCAATATCACAATAATTCACATATTCCTAAATTACACACACACACACAATTCATGTAACTGAATTTGTATTAGTTCCTAGCCTAGCTTTCTCCCCCCTAAAGTTCTTGCTTGAAGTGGTTAACACCTACATAAAATCAGCTGGAGGATGTGTAAGTGGGGGTCAGCCTAAATGTCTAACATTCACTGTAACCAAGCTCTGCCAAAACAAGAAGATTGGACTGATTGGTATGACATTCATGTTAACCTGCTTCCTTGGTGCCCAAGTGCTTACTTTTGCATCTTTGGGATCCTCCACACTTCCTCTCTTGGAGGACCTATCCCCTTCAGTTGGAGATGTGGCATCCGCTGCTACAGAATTGTTATTCCCCATCACATACAATATCAAACTGAATGACCTGCAAAAAAAAAAGAAGGTACAACTAAATGCTTAAATCCAGTTTAACTGCAAGACTTACCTACGAGATGAAATTGGCCCAGGCACCCTAGTAAATCCTCTAAATGCTTCTTTAAGAGACTGTAACTCAACTGGATCTATAATATGCACTAGCGCAGCATCCAGGTGAAGCTTTTCCACAGTACTTTCGCCAACCTTCGTTAAGAATGGTCCACTACGACTGAGAATGAGGTAAGCAATTACACAGAGCAGTAGTACAGTGCCACCGCTGGGACGCGCTTTCCCGAGAAATTTGTCCCAGCGCTTTCTGACCTCGTCTAACAGGTAGTTTGCCTTTAGCTTTCTCTCAAAAGCCTTAGACAAAAAACTTAATTCGAGTGCAACTAAACCTACTGACATATATTATAGATTATCCCAGTCTCCTCTAGGCTATAACTAAGCTATAAAGCTACAAAAGTTTACAGCTTACGTAATGACACAAACCACCCACTCACGCTGCGCAGTTGGTGGGCCGGCTACTTCTTAGCTTTCTAGCTCACACATCACCACGAAAAAATGTAAAGATTTTAAAAAGCTATAATAGCGCGCGCGGCTTAGATGTAAAGGTAAGGGACGTTCTCCTTTTCCCTGAAGTCCAGATATGAAGTTAAAGAGCAAGATAGGTTTCTCCGCCATCCGCCAGCTCTTAAAAGCGCTATCAAATATAGACTCTATAGGAAAATCTCACAACGCACGTATATTTTTCACGTGGTTTCAAAAAATGTTATTTAAGGATCGATTTAACAGAATTACGAGTGGTGATGTCAACCCCTTCAATAACGACGAAAGTGAGATGCTGCTTTCAAGCAAAGGTATACTTAGGTGAGAAAATTTCTGGCAATTGGACCACTTTTCAAGGAAGATTTTATATATGATGTATAGTGTTGATTTTTTACACAATGAGAGAGTTCAATGTCACATGGCTTATAATTCTTTTAACAATATTTCATAGACATCGCAAGTGTCACTTGTGGTTGTTGTGGTACACTAATTTCATCACAGGTACACTAGCACTAATATGGTAATATTAGTATATTCTTGTGCTGAGTCTTGCCAAGTTATGATGAGAGTACAATTGTGTTCTTTTGTCAACTTTTTTTATGGAATGTTTTTTTAAGTTACAAGAATGACCATTATGAGCACACTGTAACCAAGATGCTAATAAGAATATTAAAAAATGAGCCTCTAATTGTGTTTTTCAATAGCCTTTAGTTTGTGTGTTGGCAATTAATTTTAAGATCTGTTTAGGCGAATGGGAGGCTTAGCTTGTGATGTCTATCGACTTCCATTGCTAAAAATGAGAGTTCTTTATTCTTCTCTTGTGGTCAATATGTAGCACATCCCCAATGGACTCTGTGTCAAGAGATTATTCAGTACCAGTGGTATACTGTGATGGGTGCTGCTTGAGAAACGGTTCCGTAGAAGCCAAGGGTGGAGTCAGTGTTTTCTGGGAGCACGGAAGTCCATAGTAGGTCTGGTATTGATACATAACTCTATTTATTCCTTCACAACTTTATTCTTGTGTGATGCAGTAATGTCAGTGATCAATTTGAAGGAAACCAGACTAATATTCGGGCAGAACTTGAGGTATATTGGGTGGTGGAAGAAGTGGGGGGGGGGGGGGCTCCCTCATGAACACTTTCGAACCAACCACGAAACACATGCCCTTGGATGGAGCCCCCCATACTGGAACAGTTGTAGTCAGCTGTGAATGAGTGTTAATTGCTAATTGAATATTGACATTGTCTACTGTATTGTTTACAGGCAGCTATTCGAGCAGTCCAGACTGCTATTGATCAAGGATACCAAGCCGTGGAAATTAAAACAGATAGTTTATTCACCATCAAAGGTAAGGAGGTTGTCAGTTTGTACACTGACTGAGTATTGTGTTCAGGAAAGCCTAGCAATTGGAAGGCTTTGTCCCAATAAAGTGTTCAATGATTCTTAAGCAGGGGCGATGAGAAAAAAGTGTGTGTAGTATAGTAGGTGCACGTGAGAAAATATAGGTGCTCATGATAAGACGGGGAGACACACATGTAGCAAGCACAGTCCAAGTGCGACAGCCAGTGCGAGCAGGCGGAACATATTAGAGTCCCACCCACCCACCTCTCTACTTGGGGTAGCGCAGGTTAACTGATCAATGGCATGAAGCAGTGTAGTAGACCTCCACTAGGGTTTTAAAAAAACAATTTCATAGCAGAACCCTAGTGTGAAGAAGAGCAGGGAGAGTCTGAATTTGCACACACAAAAAAAAGAGTACAAATCAGTGCTAAGGGGTGTTACCAACTAACACCGCTTAGCACCCAATCCATAACCAGTACTTATATTAATTTGCAGCTGCAACTGAGTGGTCCAAAACATGGCAACAGAATGGCTGGAAGACGAGCAGTGGGGGTGGGGTCAAGAATCAAAATGATGTCATAAGACTTCTTGACCTGTGCAAGGAAGTGAAGGTGAAGTGGGTGAGTTCTTTGTGGACAGATGTGTCTGTTTCCTTACTGTTCTTTTCATGTGTCCATTTACATTGGCACTTAATTCAAAGGTGCACACCTTAGAAGTCCTGTTGGAGCAATGATAGAATGCTTCTATACTCTATCAACAACCCCTAGTTTTCCTCAAAGCTGGAAGGAAGAAATAAAAAGAGAATCCTGATTATCTGCTTCTGCAGTGCAAGCTGCTAAAGTTTAGATGTCAGCAATGAAGTTATGTACAATCACATCCATGTACACTTGACTCCCATTTGAACCTAGAGTGTGAAGTTATTAAGAAGTTGAGCGTGTATTTATAAGGTGTTGAAGTGGTGACTGTTTGTGTTGACTAGGGGAAAAAGTATATGTGTTATTGAGGGGCACAATTATTGAACTCAGAAGGAAAGCACATGACATGTAGCTGCCTCATTTGTGTGTGTGTATGTTTGGTAGCTGTTGCCCTATTGAAAGGAGTGGTAAGTCATGTAATGACAAATGTATAAGAACAGTCTTCCTGGCAGTAGCAGTGATGCAAGTAATTGTGATTTTATATTGAACAAAGAATCCATCATCTTTGTTCATGCAGTACACATTGAAAGTTTACTTCCCCCATTTGTCAACCTTTTGTCAACCTTTTGAAGACTCAATAGATGTGTATCAACTTTTGACATATCATTGCCTCAGGGGAAATAAGGGGAAATGATTAGGCTGAGTCATTTCCTGTTGACCCCATGCCATAAATCCAATTGGATAATTCTGTAGTGACTGACAATAAAGGATTTTGAGCAGGCAGTGTGTAGTGAATTTCTTTAAGATATCCTGAGAGAGATAGATTATTCATGATTGAGGGATTGTTTCTCATTCATCATTGAATGGGTCTGTATGGAGGTATCTCACTGAAGTTGGGAGGCCATACACATGACAACTTTTGAGTGTGAATGATTGATGAGTGTCAGTGTAGGAAGCATTGACAATAACCATTACACACACAAGCACACACTATAGATGCTGTATTTTTTTAATGCTCATATAGGCACCACTCCATTGTTTTGATTGGAGTGGCACCACTCCATTGTTTTGATTGGAGTGGCACCACTCCATTGTTTTGATTGGAGTGGCACCACTCCATTGTTTTGATTGGAGTGGGTAGACATCTTATCACTTGTTACTTTTATGACTCAGGAGCGCTGTCATCCCAAGAAAATAGTCGAGTGTGCACGCACATGTGTGTGTGCTCCACTATTATATAAAAAGCATGTGTCGTATGTCACTGTGTTTGTACTGATAGGATAGTCATACTGCATCATTAAGTCTTGTGCCTTTGTGCTTTGTGGTAAGTGTCACTCTTTAGTAGAGGGAATAATTGATCTTATAAAGGCTGAGGCCTCAAGCATAACAACCACACCATAGACTCTTTTAACCGATTACACGCGAACAAAAATTTTAATTGCGCCTTACGTAATGCGGTCACGGGCGCACGCGAGACACAGAGGATTGATTGCTTGGTGGGAGGGTGACACTAAGCGGGAGAAAGAAGACGAACGTTTGAAGATTGCCTCGGGGACAGTATTATCGAACGATAGAGTACGCTCTAGGCTATTGGGAAAGCATAAATTTGACGCTAAGGAGCTGTTCCCGACTTAAAAATAACAAAGTACTCGCACCGTTTGACAAAAACTTTTATGGCATCACACTGTGGCTCTTAGTAAGCACACTAGTAAGGTTGGAAGTATGGTTTCATGGCTGAAGCAGTTTGCTACTCGATCATAGAGGTAAGAGAAAGTGTTTTTGCACGCATCTGTCTTACATTCAGGAAGAATTTGTTGATATTTATTTAGGGTGTGGTTTATTTTGAACTGAGCAATCTGTTATAAATTTTGTGAACAGAGAAGCTTTTTATGGCTTTTATGTATGAATACAGGTACATCACAAGAATGATAGAATATTTGAGTGTATTCAGTTTGGTACTCCAAGGTGTATTTACTTTTGATGTGCTGGTAGGCTGCATTGTTGACAGAATAGTTGGTGATCTTACTATCAAGTGCAACTGGTCATAGCATAACAGAAGTATATGTCAGAGGGCTCCCTGCAGTCTCACCTGTTGTATAACAATATTTATTTTTACTTATTGTTATAAAGAATGTGGTTAAAATTCCTGTAGAAATCGCTACTTTTCAGAATCATCAATTCCGTTCTCTCGTCAGAGTCCTTGACCATCCAGAGTCCTTGACCATCTAGTAACTACTGCAGTCACTACACCCATCAGTACTGAAGTCATTCTTGCTGTCATCAACTCCTCGTCACTACCACCAGAGTTACTGCCATCCTACTGCCATCCTTGCCACTGTAATGCTGTACCAGGTCAAGAATATTGTCTTCATCACTAGGATGCTGAAGTGCCAGTGTTCTACTAGCCAAGATAGCTTTCTACTTGTCTTATCATGAGCAGTTATAGCTAAAGTAATATTGGTTTCTAAAAAATTATTCTGTGTACCTTTATATTATGAAATATATTTTCAATTTATACTTTATCAGAAAGAAGTCTTATTGTTGTGACAAAATTTACTCAACATTTTCTTATGGCAGTCTATGTATTTTATAAGCCTAAAATATACTTACAACAATATAGAATCGTCTGCAATTGTGATTGGTGGCTTCCTTGACTCCACAAAGCTGTAGGGCGAAATGGACGCGAAGACGCATTTTTGACGCATTTTCGCGTCCTCCGCGGTTATCGATTTTTCTCAATTGACGCGTATTTGCGTCTTCCGCGATTAATCGGTTAAAGACTAATGGTGTGCTCTTCACACACGCATTGTCATTTCCAGGCTAGTTAGTCAAACTTAAACTTGTCTTTGATCACACTCTCAGCTCACAAGTTCATGAAGGGAGGGCTACAGTACTGTCTCACTGTCTGTCATTCTTTCAATAGTGGATCCCATAGTAATAGTATCTTAAATTTTGTACGGGCAATATCTTAGCATAGTACTGTAATAGACGACTTCATTTTATGTTGTCAGAATTGAAGTGTGTGTGTTTGTTTGTTTGTTTTTACCTTCGTGTTGTATATGTAAACAATGGAGAGGCCTCTATTCATGTCTGTTAAACAGTATGGCACTCTCTCACTACACTCAATTCCAGCACATGTTAGTGTACACAGCTACTGAGGTCCAGGGCAGCTTGCTTAAAATGCATTTCTTGCACACACGCATTTCTTGCACACACGTCTTGGTGGTAAGCAATGTTACTTGCAACAGTTGTATGTTCTCTGTTCCCACTGTGTCAAGTTACCTGATGAATACATGCACGTTTCATTTCATCTTGTGCTGGAGTCACTCTGGTGCATCTGCTAGCGATGTGTCTTGGTACACGATTCTCACACTTACAAGGAAGGAGCCTTGTCTACAAAAAGCCTACCATTTGCTAATTATTGTTTGTTACTAAGTCACTTGTATTGATTGGAGCTTTTTATGGCACGAGTTGATTTCCATTTTTATTAGAAGTGACTACACTCAATTTAAAACTACACTGCCATTGCATCTACTTTAGAATAACATCTAAACTGGTGCTTTTGCTGCTCAATTCTTTACTCTTAAAAGAAATCATGAGTACATTATTTGTATTATTTTCAATAACCTCCCTTAATTAAGTCATCAGCTTCTGATGTAGCAGTGCATCTCTGACAACAACAGGTTCACCACCTACGTAGGTTTGTTACAGATACTGCTTAATTAGGGTGAAACTCCTCCCATTCTACTCATCATCATTTCCTTTCAGGTATCAATTGAAATACACTATTCTCTGACCGCGTAACTTGTGGATTCTCTGGTCAGTTTTTTTTTTTTTGTCTCCTTTTGACCGCTGTAATTGTGACATTTGATTTTAATTACTAAAACATAACTTCATGGTTGCCAATCATCCCGGTTTAGCCGGGATGCTCCTTGTTGTAATTCCCGGTTTATGGAGTTCTCCCAATTTTTTAATCCTTTCTTCTAGCAGTTGTTTATATCAGGTTAATTGCTATACAATGATACTGCGCAGGTAAACTGCAATTTATGATAGTATAAATAACTTTATATATAAATAATTACTTTTGAAACTGCAGAGCTTTCCTCAGTGATTGATAAAGACCGTAAGTGAAAACTGTTTTTTCATCATCTCAGTATTGTTATCGGTCAAAGATACAACATTTAATTATGTAGTGTGTGGTCTGCTTTTTTTTTTTTTTTTGTTCTTTCAAAGTTGGCAACTATGCAACTCCATTAGGTAGCTCCAAGAATCCTTTTTATTGATATTTTTTGTAAGGGCAGAAGAAATATCAAGCAATCAGGAAGAAGGTGAAGAAGTATATGTATTTGCTGATTGTTTGAATCTGCTAAGGCCATTTATCAAAACAAACATTGTATAACTAGCATCAACCTGTATGTGTGTGTGTGTGTGTGTGTGACTATAAGTCCTTAAGTCTCACCTCACACAAAGGAGGTGGAGGAAGTGGTGTGCTTACAGACATCAGAGTAGCTTAGAAAGAGAGATTTACAATTACTCAAAAAAAATTTAACTGAAGTAGTAGCATTCATTTTCTACATGATTTCACGTCTCTGATTAAAGCAGCCTAGTCACAAGCAAAGTGTATCGGTAAAGGATCGTTAAAGTCATTGTGCCAGTTGACGATTCTGTACCAAATATATATAAATAGTGTGCCATTTTCAAAAGCTGTTTTCCTCTTGTTTATGGAGTTGTCCTATTCTTCTAGCAGTTGTGTATGTCAGGTTGATTGCTATGCAATGACTTTGCAGGTAAACTGTAATATATGATGGTATAAATGAATTTTTATAAATAATTACTTTTGAAACTGGAGTTTTCCTGAATGATTGATAAAGACTGCAAGCGAAAAACTATTTTTTGGTCATCACAGTATTGTCAGCAGTCAAAAGATACATTTGATTGTGTGTGTGTGGTCTATGGTTTCTTGAATAGTTGGCAACTATGCAAGCAATCAAGAAGAAGTATACAATATTCGCTGATTGTTTAAATCTGCTAATTCTCTCCATAGAGTAACCTACTGTATTAGTCACAAGCAATGTTTGTTGGTAAAGGGTTAGCCCATTGACAATTGATGATTCTGTACCAAATACATAAGTGTCATTTTCAAAAGTGTGAATAGTTGGTTGTCATTAAACCAGATGACAATGTAGCTGATAGGCTCAACAGGCCTTTCAATGTGTTATCAGCCTCTTATTTGTATGTTCATTAATAAAGTGCTTTTGTTGTTGTTGTTGTTTTATCCTATATATTTACTGCAGACTCACGTCCGTGGACATGCTGGAGTTCCTGGAAACATGGAAGCGGATGCACTGGCTCGAGCTGCTGCAAGACGGTCATAGAAGTTAAAAGCAGGTTATAATATCTGCATTATTTATCAAAATCATCAATATGGACTTATTTTCACAAGAGCCTATCAATTTCTGTCATAATTCCACTTCTACACTTTCCATATAAAGCGTATAACATTATTATACTAACTAGTGTATATCATCAGTATCCTGGTAATTTCTACATGTTGGAAGTCACTTCCATCTTTCAACAAAGTCAATTATTTGAGTTGCATCAATATGCATACATTTATTTACTGATTTAACAGACACTTCCACTTCAACACTAACACACGCTAGTGGAGCCGAAGGGGACCTAGCTGCCAAGGAAGACAAGATTACTGAAGAGTATTTCAGCTTTTTGTCTTCACAATAGTCAGTGATTAATGTTCTAAATAGGGACATTGTGGTTGTATGCCCTTTGATTTAACCTATAACAAAATTCAGGTAATGTATAAACATAATCTCCTTGCACTCGTGCTATGGGCAATCCCAACCATAACCCTTTGCAAAAAATGTTAACTACAGAAGATAGTTATTTATACTGGCTACAGAATAACTTCCTCATGACAAATTTCATGATTTTATTATGCCCAGATTGTTAACATTGATCTAGCGCCAAGAAAACACAACTAAATTGGTTATATAAATGATGACTTGTAGTAGTGTCTAGTGCTGCTACCAATCTTCTGATAAGCCGCCTGTATGTAGAAAGAGAACATTACTTCATCCAGATTCACTTTTCTAATTAAAACCCACCAAACTTAATCCTGATTTTTAACTTTCAGTGTTCCATCAGGATTGAATGTGTTATAATAGTCTTCGTACACCTTTCTCCTGGGTACAGCGAAGCCAAACCAGTAGGCAGCAGCAATTCCAAAAGAAAAAACTGAACCGTACGCCACGTCTCTAATAGTTTGCCTCCGCAGCAAACCTCGCAGTTGAGGACGAGTCATTCTAAATTAAAACATACATGAAAAAGTCAGGCTTAAAGATATAAGTACCTACCTAAAATCTTTCGATGACTGAACCAAGACCGAGGAGTGAGAGAAGGGAAAGTCAAAAACAATAAAGTCCAAAGGTCAACCTAAATTTGTTCTCTAGGCAACGGCTAAACAAAATGGCGGCTTCTGTGCCGCAGTTGGATTTGGAAAGAGATCAAAGAACTACATCAGATGGCTTAAAACTGTCTGCAAGGCAGAAAAGGAAAACAAGAAGACTTAATTTAAAACTCAATGGTGTAGATGTTGAAGAATCTTTAGTATTGTCGCCAATGTCGATGGAGCAAGTTAAGGCTAATTCTAGTACTACTACACCTGCACAATCTGTAGCTACAAACTCAAACGAGGAAGAGGGTAACTTATTGATAAATTATAAGATGATTGAATTATATATGTATATTTAGGCAGCATACAAAACAGAGGCAAATCTGCAAGAGCAAAACGTTCTCATTCTAGACGCCAAAATAATTTTGAAAAGTCTTTACCATCTCCATTACCTACAGTCCAATCTGGGCCAAAGCCTCCACTGCAGCCACGAAAAAAAGTATTACCTCCCATTGTAAATGGAAAAGAGTCACCAATACATTCTTTATCTTCAACTCCACTTCCTCCACTTCATTCATCTTTTGAAGACAGTGCAGTGGGAGTGGCAGACCTCCTTCGCAGAAAGCTAGAATTGGATAGCAGCCAGGCAGAAGATTTTGCAGCTACCACCAAAGAGGATGTTGAGAGAAAGCATAGGAGGAAGGTTCGGTCTTCAGCAAGAAGGCAACGGCAATTACACACAAAAGATGACAAAAGTAAAGATATAAGGACTGCCTCTCAACAGCAAGTAGACTTCAACAAGTTGAGTCATTTAGATTCAAACTCTGTTGGTTTGAACCAGGACCTCTCTTGTGGACCTGGCATTGCCATTGATGGAGGGATTGCAAATGATGATGAAACTGCAGCAACGGTAGAGGAACCAATCCAGGAAGATGCTCAGAACAAAGGTTAGCAATGCTTTCCAGTCATAATGCTCTTGGGATAGTGCACTTTTTATTTTGGCTTGTGATTACACAAGGTCAACTGTTATGATATTGGATAGGTCCTAACGCAAAGTCTTTTGTGTCACTAAATCTTTCATCATCCTATTGCTCATCATAAATTTAGATTTAAATTATGTATAAATATATAAATATATATATGTAATGTATATATATATATACATATAATTCAGTATTCTTGAATGAAATTTGCTCCAAATTGCTCTGACTTCTTGTATTGATTCGCTCAAGTTCTACCATTGTAAACTATTGGTTCTGTATGTAGTAGTTATTAATGTAGATAGAAGCAACAAGCTGGACGTTATATACATTCTCTTTGCTTCCCCTACATAGGTCGGCCTCTTCCTGAAGTCAACTGTCCAACTTCAAATGAAATTGAACACTCAGAAGGTCCTGAATCTTCAGATACTGCAGGGGTGGAGCCTCCAGCACCTCAACCTGTTCTTGAAGAGCTTTACAAAACTTGCCAAGATGTCCTAGGAATTACTGTGCATGGTACAGATGAGCTGAAAGCCAGTGTCTATCTCTCTCATCCATGCGTGAAGATCAGCATTATGGATATCTCCAGCAATGGCAGCCTGTTGAAGAAGTCCTCTCCAGACAAGTGTGTGACGTCCTATTATGAGACCGGTAACCCATCTGTAGACTACATTTTGCCAGTGTTGACGAAACCTTATGACTGCAGGGAGCACAGGTGAGCCGTGCTACTCCATCATCTTATCCCCATCATTAACCCTCAGCGTGCATGCGCGAGAGGGTTATAGTAGTGTGATTGTCTGTCTTTCTGTCTGTCTGTCTGTCTGTCTGTCTGTCTGTCTGTCAGCACATGAAAGGCTGAGAACTAACCTTT
>WLWD01004742.1_pt1 | contig 36194 bp, 29 predicted proteins | sample 6712731 | NCBI WGS metagenome assembly WLWD01 (sample SAMN12718690, study PRJNA576275) | sponge metagenome | isolation source: marine sponge | host: Mycale hentscheli | place: New Zealand: South Island, Marlborough, Capsize Point | collected 2014-11-01 | reverse complement strand
GTAGCATAGGTAGTACTGGTAGCATAGGTAGCACTGTAGCATAGGTAGCACAGGTAGCACTGGTAGCACTGGTAGCATAGGTAGCACTGGTAGCATAGGTAACACTGGTAGCACTGGTAGCATAGGTAGTACTGGTAGCACTGGTAGCATAGATAGCACTGTAGCATAGGTTGCACTGGTAGCATAGGTAGCACTGGTAGCATAGGTAGCACTGGTAGCACAGGTAGCACTGGTAACACTGGTAGCACAGGTAGCACTGGTAGCATAGGTAGCACTGGTAGCACTGGTAGCATAGGTAGCACTGGTAGCACTGGTAGCATAGGTAGTACTGGTAGCACTGATAGCATAGGTAGTACTGGTAGCACTGTAGCATAGGTAGCACAGGTAGTACTGGTAGCACAGGTAGCACTGGTAGCACTGGTAGCACTGGTAGCACTGGTAGCATAGGTAGCACTGGTAGCATAGGTAACACTGGTAGCATAGGTAGCACTGGTAGCATAGGTAGTACTGGTAGCATAGGTAGCACTGGTAGCATAGGTGACACGGTAGCATAGGTAGCACTGGTAGCATAGGTAGCACTGGTAGCATAGGTAGCACTGGTAGCATAGGTAGCACAGGTAGCATAGGTAGCACTTACGTAGCACTGTAGCATAGGTAGTATTGCAGTGGCGGATCCAGGGGGTATCGTTAGGTTTCGGATGAAACCCCCTTTTTCAGCTCAATACTTACCTAATTTACAACCACTACTGAACTCTCAAACTGGCACAATGGAACTCCACAGAGAAACAATATCGCGACTTCTCCGCGATCAATTAAATCAAAATTGGGGCGGTCCGTCTATAGTCTATAGCTGAACACGCCCAGTATTTAGCTGTGTTTTCTAATAAACGCACACAACAACCAGCTGATCGTGCATTTGTAAGGCTTCATTGAAGTGTCTTCGGTTGTATGTTTGTGTGGTTTGGTTAGTGGAAGTATCAGGGGCTGTATCTGTTGGCCATGTCTCAGAGAAAGTTGACCTCCTTCTTTCACAAGTTAGTGTTAAATTAGATAGCCTCCTTGCAATGTATTAAGTAGTCATGCCAATTTTAGGAAGAGTTTTGGAGCTGGAATTTCTGCAGACTCTTCTCCTGATAATGTTTTATCTACAAAGAGACCTAGAATAGAAGAAGGAGAATTCATTGATCTCCCTGATTCTGCACCTACTTCTCCATGCTTGAGTCTTCATGCCCCTGCCGATACACCAATTTCACCCCCTCCTGCTTCTCCTACCTCTTTTTGTGGTGTTCTTTCTCCTCAAACGGATCCTGTCCCAGGTACTCTTGCGCTAGCGCCTGCGGTTTCTAGTATTTCGTTATGTAGTAGCATGAGTGAGCAACTATGTGACGATATTGGGTTGCTTCTACAGTCAACCCCTCAAACCTCTATAAGGTGTTTTTCCTCAACATTAAAGTACTCTATCTTAACTAAACATTTAAGCCTAATAGCGAATTTAAGTTTCCTAGTAGATACTTAGATGGGTGTCAGAGGTCTTGTCAATTGTCATATTTAGAGAAGAATCCTTGGTTTGTATATAGCAAAGCAGAAGATGGTATATTTTGTCTACCTTGTGTGCTTTTGGCCAATAAGGATAATTTAGGTCAGTTGGTATGCAAGAAATTTAATTATTGGACAGCAAAAACAAGTAAATTTTCCAAGCATATTTCTACCAATTATCACCAGCTGGCAGTCACCCAGGCAGAAGCTTTAAAAAAATTCACAGTTCAGACCACAATTAGCTGTTGATAATCTGCTTGTAAATAGTAGATTAAAAGAAATAACTAAAAATCGTTCTATAATTAAACATATTGCAGATGCCATTCATTTGTGTGGTACACAAAGTATAGCACTTCGTGGGCATAGAGACGATAGCACAGCTGATCCAAGCAGTAACAAAGGCACCTTTTTGGCCTTACTTCAGTATGCTATACGATCAGGAGACACTGTTCTTGAAAAGCATTTCAAATAATCTGGACGGAATGCCATTTACACCAGTAAAACTATTCAAAATCAGCTAATTGAAATATTAGGAGATTATTTTAGAGATAATATAATTAGTGAAATAAAAGAAGCCAAGTTTTATTCTGTATTATGTGACGAAGTACGTGACATATCTAATAAAGAGCAAGTTTCCATCGTTTTAAGATTTGTAGATAGTAAAGATTGCATAAGAGAAGAGTTTTTAGACTTTGTAACTATGAGAGAGTAACTGGTGAAGCTTTGGCTGCTAAGATCAAAGAAACTTTATTGAAGTATGGTTAGGATTTTCAAGATTGTAGAGGACAAGGGTATGATGGAACCTCTAATATGGCAGCTCAACGTGGTGTGCAAGGCTTGCTATTAGCAGAAAACAGTTTGGCTACCTACGTACACTGTAGTTCACATGTTTTGAACTTGTGCATTGTACAGGCTTGTAGTTTACAACCTATTCGAAATATGAACGGTGCTATCACAGAATCTTCTTATTTCTTTTAAAATAGTGCAAAAAGGCAAATGTTTCTTGAACGTGTAATTGATAAACGTACGAAGTTAGTTAGAGTAAAAGATTTGTGTAGAACTCGCTGGATATACCGTCATGAAGCATATGAGAGTTTTTTTGACTTGTTTAAATATCTTCATGCTGTAATGGAAGCTATAACCACTCATGATACTACATATGGTAGTATGGACTGGGATGCTAGCACTATAGTGACTGCAACCGGTTTGCTGAAAATCTATAATAGCTTTGGTTTTATTTATTCTTTCATAGTTACTATGCATTGCATGTCAGTAATGAAACCAATTAGTATAAAACTTCAATACAAAACCAATGATCTTGCAATGCTTATATGAAAGTTCAGCATGTTATATCTGACTTGAAAGCCATGCGCTCAAATGATCAGCTCCTTCATGACTGGTATGAACAAGCAGAAGCTTTGGCTAATGACATTGGTGTTCGCCAGAAGTTCCTAGAACTGTTGGTCGTCAGCAAGGCCGAGAAAATGTGGAGTATGATTCTGCTGAAACATATTATAGAAGAATGACTGCATTGCCTTTGCTAGATCATCTGATCCAACAAATGCAGGAACGATTTGGAGAGCATCAAATATTTGTATCTGAGCTTCTTACCTTAGTTCCTTCACTATTATGAGAACAATCAGCAACTTCATTAAATTTTGATAGACTAGTTGATAGATATAGAGGTGATCTACCTCAACCTGCACTTGTAGGTACAGAGATTTTTCGATGGAGAAGGAAATATGAACAGCAAAGCTCTGAAAATCGTCCATCCACTTTAAAGTTAGCCATGTGTGATAAGGAATTTTTCCCGAACATATATGTGTTGTTAAGAATAGCATGTACTCTACCTGTGACATCTTGCGAGAATGAGCGCGCTAATAGCACATTAGCAAATATAAAAACTGCACTGAGGAGTACCATGGGACAGGAGCGGTTGTCATCCTTGGTCATGATGAGTATTCATTATGACATGCCAATCGATTTTGATGTGATTGTTGATAGATTTAAGTTGGTGTGTAATAGAAGAATTGTTTTGTAACTAGCTAAATCATAACCTTGAAATATACTTTAAAAGTCATCAGTTCTTCATTTAACTTCATTACTTATATCACTTTAATACATAGCTAATGTAAACTTCACTTATATTTAAAATTGATTTCACATCATAGACTTCAACAATGATGATATCATAATATAGTTCTTCATTTGTAATAATATAAACATGTTTTAATTCATCAATGTATCATAGCAACTCATCACTTTTCACTACCAGCATAAATCAAAGCACTTAACAATAGTAACAGTCATCAGTTCTTTCTTCATACCGGCGCCGAAGCTCCCACCTATTCTACACCTCTCATGTCTCTTCACAAAGTCGGACTGCTATTACTTATTTAGGCATAAAAATCTCTGAGTGTGTATGATTTAACTGATTAGCAAATAACAAACAAACCCCCTTTTAAAATTTCTAGAGCCGCCAATGGTGACAATAATACACTAGCAAAAAAAAGAAACCCCTTTTCAAAATTTCTAGATCCGCCCCTGTATTGGTAGCATAGGTAGCACTGGTATCATAGGTAACATAGGTAATACTGGTAGCATAGGTAGCATAGGCAGCACTGGTAGCATACGTAGCACTGGTAGCATAGGTAGCACTGGTAGCATAGATGAGCTCAATTGCCTTAAATAAGCTAGTAGCACTAGGGCCTATCACTGTGCCAATGCTTTGATATAAGATTATCTACGGCAGCTAATTCTAAAGTTATAAGCTAAGTATCAGCTAGATGATACTTGACTTGGATATAAGCTAGCTTATTCTATATTAGTTGTTATAAGCCATGAATATAATCTAGCTTATACTGACAAAGTTAAGTATAAACTGGAAATAACTTATCTTAAAACTTTAAGTGTTGTTTTAGTTAACTAAAACTAAAACCAAAACCCCTTAGTTTTGGGGTATTTTACTTTTGGTAAGAATAACTAAAACTAAGCTGTAGAGAACATGAAAAAACTAAAACTAATTATTTTAGAAGACAGTAAATTCAATAATAACTAAAACTACCAGTAGAGTGGATGACAAAAACTAAAACTAAGCAATTTTATTGTAAACAATTCACCTTGAATTATGTCATTATTAAATAAAAATATAAATTCCCATCAAGTAATTGTTCTCTAAACTACATAACAAATATCATACTTTATACTTACAATACCCAAGTTTTCACAGAAATATGCCATTTTTGAAGTTCTTTGGGAAAACTACATGAACAACTTTCTTTAAGGAGTCTCATTATTGCAGAATTTGAGAGGCAACATAAATTAACTAAAACTAAGACAATTGATACTATAACTAACTAAATCTTCTACATGGTATTGAAGAAAAACTAAAAACTAACTAAATCTTCAGGGAGAATTTGGGGAAAAAAACTAAAACTAAGCATTCAAGATATTTTTTTAGTATGAATAACTAAAACTAAGAAAGTCTGGAATCACTAAACCAAAACAACACTGTATAAATGACAACCTGCAAATGCTTGGCAGCTAATCAGGCATGCTCTTCTAAATGTAGGTGCAAGCATTGTGAAAATCCAAAAAGGACAAAGGATTACACTGGGAAAGAGAAAAAGAGCACTACATGATTGGCAAAAAGTCAACATTAGTAAAAAGGATTTCATTTATAATAGATGTGGGCCCTTGGCTCCTCAGAACTTCAGGTAACTCACAGTAGGTAGGCAGCCTGTAAACCAAAAGGTGTGTAGTTCACACCAAATTAAGCGTGAATCTTATAACAATAGTCACACCAAAATATGGTGTGATGCGCACACCTCATCGTTTGGGTGTGAAGTACACACCAAATTTAGTGTGAATTCTCACCACAATCACTATGAACTCATACTTACTTTAAGTTACATTGATTCTAGTAATTCATATCAACCAAAAAGAGATTGGTATAATCCCAGATCTCAATCAGAGGACTAAAATCTTAGTCAACTCTCTTATCTAGCACACAAGTGTACAAAACATTTATAAGGTAGATTACAATGATAATAGCTTTGGTTTTTGCCTGAACATGAATATAATTAATGTTCGGTAAAGGGTCCATGCTATTCCATTGAGTGTGAATTTCACACTAGGAAGAAAGTGTGAAGGACACACTATGCATAGGTGGTGGGCATTCACACCACCAGTTTGGTGTGAATTTGGTGGGTTTTCACGCTATAATTTTTACAGTGATAGTATCGCTGCCACCAGAGTCTACTCTATCGCCACAGCGAACAAGAACTTAGTCTTAACTAGAACTTGATATGGAATAGACTGACTACAAAAATGATGGTGGGTGAGTTTTATACACAGTCCAGAGTTCCACCCACAAAACAAGGATGATACAGCACAAACAACACCACATGACCATTCAACCCCTTACACAAGGATTCCACAAACGATTAACACATATACAACATGGTTCTTCCACAACATGACCATATAAGGTGACACACAAGTTAGTCTCAAAACACCTGTGTAAACAATCCGCACACACAAACATCTACAACATTGAATAGTTACAAAAATGAATATCTTCTATGCATGTTCTCTCTCTTTATCTTCTTCCCTCTCCTTCCCTGGTCTCTCTCTCCTTCTCATGTCTTCTGTCTCCTTCAAATGTGGGCTTGCATGCCCTTTGGGGGCCCACAATAGAGAGCACCCAGAACAAATGTAACAACATATCTTCTACTCAGTTAATTAAAGTTACTTAAAACATTTACATTATGCTATTGTGATTAACATGCTATTATTATCCTAGATATGTGATCGTTCCTTGATATAATTTTAATTATTATGATCATATGATTTTGTCCAGTAATATACACATCTTCCAAGTATTGTTATTTTAGTAAACTAAACTATAATCGAAATCATTTAGTTTTACTTTTGGAAAGAAAACTAAACCAAAGGTTTTAGAAACCCTGGAAAAAAAAAGTAAACTAAATAGCTAATTTAGAGACAAAAAACAACAACAACAAAAAACCAACAACAGCAAAAAAAACCCAACAAAAACAAAACAGTAAAGCCAAACTACCAGTTGAGAGCAATTTTTATTTAAGGTTACGGGGTACAGTTTCACCCACATATGGCATGTAGTAGCCGACCACATGTGGCTTTATGACACCCACTCATATGTTCTTATTCATAGTACCTAAAAACCACATGTGGTTCCAATGCAACAGTTAAGTGCTTGTGGTTGTGAATGTAATTATATTTTTTAAGATTGTAACTATAGATTGTATTGAGGATATTATAAATGATTGAGATAATCTGCTTGTTTGTGAATTGCAATGTAAAATTGACATGTTCCCTAATTCCTCCTTTTCTGTACCTAGGACTCGTCAATTCCGCCAGTAACGCTGAGAAATAAAATGACTTTGCTATTTTAATATGCTGCAGCCACCACTCAGGATTCTTTTTCACTCTTTCAATGTATAGTGCTTTTTCAGTTCGTACTACAAAATCACACCAGCTTCTCTTTGTGCAATAGAGCTCGCACTGAATCTGAAAATAGTAATCAGGCCTCACTTTCAACTTCATTTTGTCACCTTTCTTCTCCAAACAAAATCCAGGAGACTTGCAAGCTTCATCGATTGATTCTTCACGATCCCGGTATGGATTTTTAACTTCCAGTATTCCATGTGGGCATTCAGTATTATCAGGATCGTACACATATCCATCAGGGCTTGCTCCAACATGGGTCAGCATCTGAAATAACAAATCCACACTTAGACACACAAAGCTGATTGTGACCATTCATGCGTTGATATTCAACATCTTCTTTGATGCACTGAAACTCCTTTGCTGATCCATATCTGGTAGCTGAATTCCCTCTGAAAGTATTATAAAGTAATTCTTTGACTTTTCTGCTTCTTTTTGTGGTTGTCCTCATTTTCACAATGCCTCCTACTTTGGATGCAGTAACACGTTTACGACGTTCCACATTCCACTGTTGATCTTGAGCCTGATTTCTGGTTTCCTGCTCAATTTCAATAGCCTTTTCCTCTGTAACTACTACATTAGTATTGTAGTAATTGCGCATAAGTTCTAATAAATAGGAAGGTCACTTGATATTTCTTCAGGCACAACTCCTTGATCGTGTCGACTCTAGGCTCGGCGAGCTGCAAATGAATCATCAGTTCAAGCATACTTACTTCACCTTCCGCTTTCCTGTGCTTTTTCAGACTTCCCCATATAGACCCCAGTCAAATGGAGTCGTCGAGCGGCTTCACGGCACTTTGAAGCCGATGTTGGCTAAGGCTGTGGATGCTGGCTTTGATTGGGTAGAGTTTCTGCCCTTGGCTCTTTTTGCATTAAGGCAAATACCCAATAGAGACCTAGGCTATTCCCCTCATATGATTGTGTTTGGGAGGGAAGCTGTTGGTCCTTTGGACATGTTATATAGTGGTTGGATGGAGAAACATCTAGGCAATGTTGACGTTGAGGAGTGGTTAATTAGGCTAAATGATCAGCTGGCCATGATACATGACTTTGCTTCAGCTACTGAAGCCAATGCTATCGATAGCCGAGTGTGCACGTATAACAAAGGCAAGTGCGATAGAGTGTTGAATGTGGGCGACAAGGTCCTTTGAGGATTCCCGGCCGCCACTCTGCCCTTCAGGCTTCGTGGGAGGGCCCTTACAGTATAACTGACAGGGTGTCCAAGGTTACCTTCAAGGTTTCCAAGGGCAAGAACCACCCAACCAGATTAGCCCACATTAATAACTTGAAGTCCTACTTGGACAGACCCCTAAGTGTTAAAGCTGTCACGTTGGTGGCGGAGGATGTCGGCATAGATAGTGCATTGCTGGAGAGTACTCCCCTTCTTTGCTCAGATAAATGCCCTGGTTTCAACTCCAGAGATATAAATATTGTACTTAGTGAAGTGGCAGAATATTTTAGTGAGAAACCTGGGTTATGTATGAGTGCTAAGTGTTACATCTTATTGTCTGATAATGCTGTACCTGTCACCCAGCAGGGACGCAATATACATGTTGGCATTGAGAGTGCTGTAAAATCTGAGCTATCTAAACTGTTAAAGGAGGGTATTATAGTTAAGTCGACTTCCTTGTTGTCCTCTCCTCTAGTTCCTGTCCGCAAAAAGGATGGCTCAGTGCGGATATGTGTTGATTTCCGCCAGTTGAATGCCGTCACACCCCTTGTAAGGTACTGGGTGCCTTCCCTGGATGAGATACTCCGGAAAGTGGGTCAATGTGGCTGTCTGTCCACTCTGGATTTGACAGCTGGGTTTCATCAGATCCTGATGGACCCTGAATCTAGTGATTTAACCACATTTGCATGTACAACATGATGGGGAAGAAATCCCGACTGCTTTTTACAGCCGTCAACTCCGATCTGTAGAAAAGAATTACTCTGTCACAGAGTTCTAGAGTTTGGCAATCGTGTTTGCCGTAAAACATTTCGAGACGCTAGTCTATGCTAAAGAACTCACCGTGGTGACAGATCACAGGGCATGCCTCGCTCTGCAAGATGGTAAAGGACTCAACCGACGTTTACTACGATTCGCCTTAAAGGGTAAGCGACATTCATTTGAGGGATACTTTTTTAGTGCATTTCCATAAAGATATTCACTAGCTTGAGCCTCAAACCAAATTTCACAACTTGTGGCCAACCTGTATTGGAGTTATAGCCACTTTAAGTAAACAGGAAGTTGTGGGCGGGGCTTAGCGGTGACGCATATCACGGAACAGAATTGCTTCAACAGGATAGTAGCCTGACCTCACCAACCACTTGGAGTAACCTGCACTCCACAGTATGTCAACTCAAGGAAGCCAGCAAAGTGAATCTGGTGATGAAAATGGAATGATGGAAAGTGACCCAGACTTGGAGAATGGAACTGATTCTGAGAGTGCGACTGGAAGTTCACCACCAGAGTCACCAGCATCAATGCCTGGTCCTTACAGTTTTGAACCCATGGTTTCAGATTCAGAGAGTGCATCTGAAAGTGATGAATCAATCCATAATGAGGAGAGGCTGTTAGATTTGTCATGGTAAGATAAAATACACTGTTTGCCTTTACTGATTTGTTTAAAAAAAATTTTTGGTTGTTTTTTAATTGTTTTCAAGTGTGCATGTGACCATTGTTCAATCATGCCAACAAATTTAGAATGTGTGTGTTGCAAAGAGATTGCTTCAGTTGTAGGCAAATTAGATGTATTAGAAGACCCCACTGTTACTTGTATCACAAACCATCCTGGGTTTGAAACAGTCTGTCTGGATGTATGGGTTCTTCAAACTGCGTACTACCAGTTTCGTCAAGAACATGGGCCGTACGTTGCAGCAACACTACACGAGTAAGTAGTATTGTAAATTAAAATATTTAACAAGAAGTAACGATTTCATTATTTTCTAGAAAGTATCGCTACACTCTATACCGCCAATTCACCAGATGGTGTTGGGGGGGTTGGGAAAGGACATTCGTGTGGTTCTTCCAGCCTGTGCTATTACAAAGATCCGAGAGAAATTCCCATCAGACAATTTTACTGGATTTAGTTTACCAATATTAAATGATTAAGATTATTTACGATAAATGCAATGATAGCTAATGATCTGGTAGTTAATAATTATAGGTTTGAAAATCGACTCTGGTGTAGAGTGATTGCTTCCTGTTTGTCAGGCTTATCAAAGTCGCTGCAGAGTGGCGGTGGGGGTGTGGCTAGTGGAATTTTGTCTGCTAGTTCTGTAACACTCCACAACTTGGTAAAAAGCTTGTCCACATAGCCTATGTAATGCATACATATAAATAATGAGGAGCACTTTGACGCTACTTACCATAAGTGCTATTTTTAAGTAATGCTCGAACTATATGCCCCCCAGCCTTGTACTTTGGATATAATACTGCATATCTCTTTGCATTATTCTTTGTATGAGCCTGTTTCTTGCTACCATTTTCATTGTAATGCAAACTGGCCAAGTACAATCTAGGTATAAACAATCCAATAGTACAAATTCACTCACAAACAAGCTGCACATTAGCATGATGCTGTTCCTACATTGTTTAACAAGCCACCAGATACAATGGCCAGTGAAAAACTCTCAGCACTACTTGAGAACAAGTTATTTTGTTCAGGTGTTATGAAATTCTCCCCGCAATATCAAACATCTTCTTGTGAAGCATTTCATAGCGTTGTCATAAATTTTGCACCGAAGTCAACCGCATTTACATACAATGGAATGCTTTCAAGGTCCAGTTGGACTTTGATTTTCATGCCCAAAGACTCTGCAACTTTTGTACTTTGCTTAAAGCATTGGGGTTCAAAATGCTTGCTGCAAAGTACAGAGTGCTTGGTGGGTTCCCATTTATCTCCAGTCCTTCTCACTGCATTGGTCCACTTTTTCTTTAGGCTGGGATCCTTTGGGAACAGGAATAGGCTAACACCATCTTTGTGGGTATTGGTGCAGTCTGCAGCCACACATCTGCACACCATTTCTAACCTTAACCACTTGTCTAAACCACTGTGAGGTTATTCAAAGTGGTGAGGTCAGGCTACTATAAGCAATTCTGTTCCGTGATATGCGTCACCGCTAAGCCCCCCCCACAACTTCCTGTTTACTTAAAGTGGCTATAACTCCAATACAGGTTGGCCACAAGTTGTGAAATTTGGTTTGAGGCTCAAGCTAGTGAATATCTTTAAGGAAATGCACTAAAAAAGTATTCCTCAAATGAATGTCGCTTACCCTTCAACTCTCCAGGATAGACCCATCAAGATTGTCCACAGACCCGGCTCAGAAAACTGCAACGCAGATGGTTTTTCCAGACAGTCCTGGAATGTGAAATCAGGACCAGACCCGGTGTTGTCAGCTCGACCCGGAGGTTCGAGCTTGGGCGGGGGTGATGTGGGTCTGGAGAAGATAGAGAAGGCAAGAGAGAGGAAGAAAGAAGAGAAGTGAAAGAAGAAGAAAAGAGAAGAACATCCATAATCATATTTTTGTGTGTGCATGTAGGCATTGTGTATGTGTTGTGCGTCAACTGGAATAATTTAATGTGCGTTATTTTGTGTATCATTGTGTGTGCGTTATTTCGGTGCATTTGACGTGGCATTGTATATGTGCGCATGCGTGGCCGTCGGAACATTTATAAGCCCAGCCACGCATGCGTCTGTTCAGTTCTCGCATGCCTAACTTTTTAATCAGACGTAAAACTCTGTCAGCTTGGTTGGGAGGACTCTGGTGGCAGCGACCCTGTGTGGCTTGCCCGTCGAACTAAGTGAAAGAGCGCTGAGGCGAGCTGCGCAGACCCAAGACAGTCTAAAAAATTGAATTTTCATCACAATCTTTGCCAGTCAACTGCCATACTTGACAACCATGAGGAAAATCTGTATGGGAAACCAAAGACACCTTTAAGCTGTCGGATGACTTTCTTTTAATCATCCTCCTCCGACATCATTTATTGAGGAACTTGCCTCAATGTTCATAACTCTGTACACACAAATAACAATCACAAATTAAATACACTAATTAATAGTGGCAAACAAACATTTAAATCTGAATGTTCAGAATAAATTATTAGCATGCCAATAAACATATATGAAGTAAAATACATAATACTATGAATAAACAAATTAAAAGCCCATACATACTTGATACGTACATACACATTATAAGGACATCAAAAACACACACATGAACACACAATACATGATGTGTATAAATCAGAAACACCTACATAATGTACATTAATCAAAAGTGAACACACGATATATATTTAAAGTGAACACAACTATATATGATGCGTATAAACGAACACATTCACAGGATGCGTATAAATCTAACAAGCAAACAGATGATGTGCATTAATTAAACGCGATTAAACACATGATGTGTATAACTTTATAGTGAACACACATGATGTGTATAAATCTAAAAGCAAACACACATACATGATGTGCATCAATTAAAACAAACACACATGATGTGTATAAATCTAAATGCGATCACACAATTGATGTGTATCAATTAAAAGCGAGCACACATGTGTATACATCTAAAAGTGAACACATACATGATGTGCATAAATCTAAAAGCGAACACACAGACACACACACACGATGTGCATAATTCTAAAAGTGAACCCATACATGATGTACATCAATTAAAAGCGAGCAAACATATTTATCAAGCTAAAAGCGAACACACAAACACATGTGTATAAATCTAAAAGTGAACACCCACATGTTGTGCATAAATTAAAAGCAAACACACACATGTGTATTAATCCAAACACGAACACATACACATGATGTGCATCAATTAAAAGTAATCACACACATAATGTGTATAAATCTAAAAGCGAACGGAACCCATGCATGATGTGCATCAATTAAAAGCGAGCAAACATAATATTTATAAAGCTAAAAGTGAAACAAACACATGTGTATAAATTTAAAAGAACACACACACATGATGTGTATAAATTTAAAAACGAACACACACACATGATGTGTATAAATCTAAAAGCGAGCACACATACAGTAGAAGACAAAAAAAAGTTTTGAATTCCGTTCCGTAGAACTGCCGCCGCACAATTAAAAAACGGGGGGAAATGATACGCTATTTGTTAACCCTTTCGTTCCCAATCCCGCTTTAAAGCGGGTGAAGACCGGTTGGCTTCTCCGAATTTAAAAAAATAGTTACTTTATAGCTAGAACCTTCAGATTGCATACACAGGTGCCCAATGCATTGGAGAAGCATCAAAAATAGCTTTCAGCCAGGACTGCTTCGACAGTACCTCACAGCAGTTGCGTTTATTTCAAACAACAACATCGGTTCTCCGTCGAATTTTTAAAAAAGTTACCTTCTTCACAGCAGATTCATTTATGGATCCAGTCATCTCCAGAGCTTTGTAGAAGCAGTGAAAAATTGCTTGAGCTCAGTAGCCGTCCATAACACATTGAAACAACCGCTTCTTTGCCGACCAAGACTTTGCGGTTTGACTTACTGTCTTCTCCATTTTTTATAAAATCGCCAGTTCAACTGGGGACCTCCCTATTACGTACAGTCTTAGGTAATGCTTATTACATCATAGGGAAAAAGTGAGCGCGTCGTGTGACCCCGGTAACTATGCAAAAAAAATTTTTTTTCAAAGTCATCTTTGGAAGATGGCGTCTACAAGTTACAATGCGTGCAAGTTTTAGACTTGCTTGATGCTGACTCTAGCGACTCAGGATCAAGCGGAGAGAAGGGAGACGACATCTAGGGCTATAGGAGGCCCTGTATCAGGGTTGGTGGACCAGACCCTGTCAACTCTGATACTGAAAATGGGAGTCAAGAAGATGATCGAGGTAAGCGTGTCTTTCTCTTGTCTTACTCTTGAAAAATAGCAAGCTTCTGTTGTGGAAAGGACTTATTTATAGCTATATTGAGATAGAGTAAGCTGTTTAGCTATAATATATATTTATTTCATTGAGTTTTGAGATTTGAAAGTGGCTTGTGGTTTTTTGAACATTCAAAAAAATTAAAAAATTTTTTTACCACATATACAGTGCGTCCAGCTTAAAGAGTGAACTTTTGAATTTATCATATAGAAACAAAATACAGCTTTTTGATATGCATGTACCTTATTGTTACTCCTCCAAATGTTGTTTCCAACTGCTACAAAATCACTTTAACTCATAGAAGGTAGAGAACCGCGCATCGCCCATAGACTGCAATACATTATTCGCCATTTTATTTGACGTCACATTTTCGTCTACGTGTCGTCATTAATCGTAATTAATCGTAATTGGTTTGTGCCGCGCAACGCTTTACCCACCAGTAATACGGGTATTCCCCTTTATAGGCTCAAACCGGGCCAAACACGTGCGCAGTACCTCAGAGACAATTGTAAACAAAAAGCAGTCGTAGTTTGGTGACTTCGTTTCTACCCCTTCTGCTTGACATTCTGGTTCATTTTAGGCTCAGGACTTTGTTGCTATTCAAGGCTACTTAACAAGAGCAAGCTACAGTGTGAGGTAGGTTTGTATCACGGGTTGCTTGTCCACTCAGATTTTCTTACCTGTTTAAATAGGGCCTATTTATTTAGAAACTCAGCCAATTTACTGTTTGCTGACCAAGATAAGATATACAATTCATCATAGACTCTATATGCCACTATTTATGCTTTAGCTGTCCATTACTCCTCATGTCTATATAGGTACAGTTCTCTATGGTTATGGTGATGCTATTTACCACCCTCCAAATTCAACTGCTGCTTGTATCTACCACAATTTCATGTCATCATAAAATTATGTAATAATATATATTGTATAATGTCATTATAAAATTATATTAATTGTCAATTTTTTTTTGTATAATTTAAAAAAAGTTGAAACTTAACAAGTAGATAGAAAATATAGTAAAATCATGAATAAAATGATATGAATGATTCAGTGTGAAGGACAAAGTAATACTGGAATGTGTGTGGCCATAGCTAAAGTGTAGGTGATGTGCTGGATTCTTCACATTACTGTTGAGTACTTCAGAAATTCGTCACACCAAGAAAGTAAGAATAGAGTTTAAATACACGCTTAAGCACACAACAATCAGACTTACTTGAGGAGGCGTTCAGCCGCGGTCCTGTGCTTCTTTCCTCTAAGCTTTATAGCTCCAGATAACCCTCCGCAACCTTCAACCAGTTTTAGCGCACAACTAGAAGCTCGTACAAACTATAAACTACGAGTGATTAGTTATAACTGGGCAGCCAATGTCACTGAAAAGTGCGGTAAAATGGCGCCACCAGCTGGACCTATCGCAGCAATACGCATGCGCACATTTTAGACGTCACGCTTACGTACATCAGCCCGCGTATTATTACCTCAAACGTCATCATTTGGAGACCCTTACCATAAAAATGTAAATTTAATGAAAAATTGGCCATAATTCAGTGATTATTAAAAATGAAGCTATCAAATTAATACACATAAATTGTATCATAATTTTATACCATAGAACAAATTTATAGAGATATAACCCAATAAATTCAAAATTTCACCAACTTACAAAATTTGGTTCAAATGAAAGATTAGGAGCTTAACTATCAGTGAACCAAGTTAGAAAGATAAGGACCAATAATTTCTCTTTTTTTTTCTTAAAAACTACCAAATTCACTGCCCAAAAGCTCTCAGTTGTATCACCTGTTACCACAAAACTAACCACAAAACCACAAAAATAATTTGAGTGCAGCTTTGTATGCCAATGTGTAACTTTTTTAAAATTTAGATATTGATCATGCATACTTCATATATGTGACCGGTTTTGGGAAAATCGGCCTAAACGCGGCAAACAATTTTTTTCAGTATCACCGGGTAAAGCCTTATGGGTCGATTTTTTTCGAAAAAATTTTTATGGCAGAAATTGATAGACATCAGTTAGCTCTAGCTTATGACGCAGTTGTAAGCTCTGGCGTGCTCTAGAACTCACACTAGGAGGCTAGAAACACTAGCCGGTTGGACTCGTGTACGGAGAGTTGCTAAGAAATTATTGGCGGGGCTTTTCACTAACAGCCGGGAAAAAACTGTAGCTAACTAATTCACTTACTATTCTACATAATTCACGTACTCACGCAATTCTCGCCATCATAGTTTCTTAAGGAGCCCTGCATTAAGCCTTTTAGACTTCTTTCAATCAGCCTGTAACCGGTTTATTCCATAGTGCCCCGGAGACACGCAGTAATAGTATACGGACGCAAGGCACGCCCCCTGACCTTAGCAATTCCTTTACCCGGCGTTTTTTCGAAATAAGCAATAATAAGTTTAGCAAAAATACTGAAGTGTTGTAGTGCATAGGGCGAAGGCGGCTTGTGCTACAGCTTCCAAATTAGGAGGACGGCATCCAAAGGCCCCGTGCAGCCTACTGGTAGAATAAATTAGAAAACTTTAGATGCCGCGTTTAGGCCGATTTTCCCAAAACCGGTCACATATTACAGTGGTTTTTGTGATAGCATCATAAATTTCAGAAAGTTCACTCTTTAAGCTGGACGCACTGTACCACTAGGACCAGATGTGAATGCAGTCATCGACCCCGATTACGCAGATGAGGCGACAGGAGCAGAGTCTTCCAGTGATGAAGGAGAGGATACCGGACCTGAGTCTTCCAATGATGAAACACGAATAGGCAGCAAGTTCCAGTGATGAAGAAGAGGAAGTGGCTCCTCCTGCTCCGAGTTATAAATCTGAAAGCAAACACAGACACACGACGTGCATAAATCTAAAATTGAACACACACATGACGTGTACAAATCACACACACACGACGTGCATAAATCTAAAATTGAACACACACATGACGTGCATAAATCTAAAAGTGAACACACACATGACGTGTACAAATCACACACACGACGTGCATAAATCTAAAATTGAACACACACATGACGTGTACAAATCACACACACGACGTGCATAAATCTAAAATTGAACACACACATGACGTGCATAAATCTAAAAGTGAACACACACATGACGTGTACAAATCACACACACACGACGTGCATAAATCTAAAATTAAACACACATGACGTGCATAAATCTAAAAGTGAACACACACATGACGTGTACAAATCACACACACACGACGTGCATAAATCTAAAATTGAACACACACATGACGTGCATAAATCTAAAAGTGAACACACACATGACGTGTACAAATCCCAAAATGAACACACACACATGATGTGCATCAATAAAAAACACATGACGTGCATAAATCTAAAAGCGAACACAAACACATGATGTGTATCAATTAAAAGTGAGCAAACACATGACATTTATAAATCTAAAAGCGAACACACACACATGATGTGCATAAATCTAAAAGTGAACACACACATGATGTGCATCAATTAAAAGTGAGCAAACACATGACATTTATAAATCTAAAAGCGAACACACACACGACGTGCATAAATCTAAAAGTGAACACACGCACATGTGTATATAAATTTAAAAGTGAACACACATATGACGTGCATAAATCTAAAAGCAAACACATACACATGATGTGCATCAATAAAAACAAACACACACGATGTGTATAAATCTGAAAGCGAACACACACACACGACGTGCATAAATCTAAAATTGAACACACACATGACGTGCATAAATCTAAAAGTGAACACACACATGACGTGTACAAATCCCAAAATGAACACTCACATGATGTGCATCAATAAAAAGCACACATGACGTGCATAAATCTAAAAGCGTACACAAACACATGATGTGTATCAATTAAAAGTGAGAAAACACATGACATTTATAAATCTAAAAGCGAACACACACACATGACGTGCATAAATCTAAAAGTGAACACACACATGATGTGCATCAATTAAAAGTGAGCAAACACATGACATTTATAAATCTAAAAGCGAACACACACATGACGTGCATAAATCTAAAAGTGAACACACGCACATGTGTATATAAATTTAAAAGTGAACACACATATGACGTGCATAAATCTAAAAGCAAACACATACACATGATGTGCATCAATAAAAACAAACACACACGATGTGTATAAATCTGAAAGCGAACACACACACACGACGTGCATAAATCTAAAATTGAACACACACATGACGTGCATAAATCTAAAAGTGAACACACACATGACGTGTACAAATCCCAAAATGAACACACACGAGTGCATCAATAAAAAACACACATGACGTGCATAAATCTAAAAGCGAACACAAACACATGATGTGTATCAATTAAAAGTGAGCAAACACATGACATTTATAAGTCACACACACATGATGTGCATCAATTAAAAAGCAAACACCCACGATATGTATACATTTAAAAGCAAACACACACATGTGTATAAATCTGAAAGTGAACACACGCACATAACATGCATAAATCTAAAAGCGAACACACACACATGTGTATATAAATTTAAAAGCGAATACATATGTGACAGTACTTGGGAAAAGGGACCAATTACGTTAAATCAAAAATGTTCAGTAGAGGCTTGTTTATGTCGAAACACCGACGATTTTTTTTTTTGTAAGTTTTTCTTATTTTTGGCCCAAGGCAACATCTACCCTTAGCCTATACTGGCACAAAATTTGAGTGGCTAAAAATGTTGTTAAAGGGCCAAGCGCCCCGTTTAAACGCAGCCACCTTTTTCTTGTTAGCTCGACCTTCCGTGCGTAAAACGGAAATTGAGCCCGCGTCTAATTGAAGCCGCGGGTAAATTCAATAAGTTGCCTAGTAACAAATGACGTGTAAGGTGCAAAAGTGCGGGTAAATTCAATATGTTGCCTAGCAACAATTGCCCTCAGCGTGATAGCTTGAACAGCTGTGCATCAATTGATGTGATAACAAAAGCATGAATAATCAGGCTAAGCAAGTTGCTGTGGCTATTAATGAGGTCATGAGGTTAGAGTCTGCAGACCAGGAAGCTCTTCTTGATGTGGTCTTGGACTACTTCTGTGAGGACTCCAGGAACAACCAGCAAGTCTCTGATTGGGAATCAGATGTCAGTGATGAAGAGGACATCCACATCCATGAGTCACACTGCAGAAACACATACAATTCATTACCAACTCAAGTTCAAGGTAAATAAATAGCTGCATACACACAAGATGAATTGAGTGGTGCTAGGCATTATTTCACATTGACATACTAAACTGAATATTGGTCTGGAAAGTGAAAAGGAGTTGTACACTAACTATTGTCTACAACACACTTCTCTAGCCCTGTATGCCACTGTTTATTTACTTATTTATTTATTCATTTATTATTTTATTTTTTTTGTTAGTAAGTATAATATGCCAGAGAACCACAAAATGGAAACCTGACATAAGTACACATTAACCCTTTCATACAGAATGGACAAATACACATTAACCCATTCACTGGTAAATTGTAATAAAGACTGATTCAGTAAATACAATTCTATTTTTTTTTTTTTTATTTGGAAGGGAAAGTGCGGAGCAGTCATTGATCACCATAATGGCGGTTATACCAGTGAAAGGATTAATGAAATTAATAAATAAAAAAGCAACAACAAATAATTTATAGACACAACTATTGAGTATCGCCCTTGGTAATCAGAAACTACTCTATTTCAAAGGAAATAGTTTAATCAATAGTTATACCTGCATGTTGCTTTCATTTAACTTGTAGGCTTGAACGATGAAAGGCAGAGTAGTGAATGTAGCAGTGACACAGTTCAGGCATGGACCAATTATGGGACTATTGAGGAGCAAGGAAGTGAAGAGGGAATTAGTGCTGTTGAAGGGTGTGGCATTAGAGAGGGGAATCGTGCAGTTGAAGGGTGTGAAATTGGAGAGGAGAATCGTGCTGTTGAAGGGTGTGGCATTGGAGGGGGTAACCGTGCAGCAGAGAGGTGTGGCACTAGAGAGGAGAATTGTGTTGTTGAAGGGTGTGGCATTGGAGAGAAGCATGCTGTTGAAGGGTGTAGCATTGGAGGTGGTAACCGTGCAGTTGAGGAGAATCATGCTGTTGAAAGGTATGGTATTGAAGAGGAGAATCGTGCTATTGAAGATATGGGAGAGGAGAATCGTGCAGTAGAGAGATGTGGCATTAGGGATAGGAATCGTGCTGTTGAAGGTTGTGGCATTGGAAGTGGTGATGAGATTGCAGACTGTGTTGTGGATGATAGTGAGAATTCTAATGGGGATGAGAATGACACTGACTTTTTGGTTTTGCAAGCTACTGCACGTATACCTGAATCAGAAGTTTCTCTTGAGTTGAGGCTCCGAGATATCAGCGAAGATCAGAAGGTTGAACAATTCATGACCACTGGATGCTCCTGCACAAAATGGAAAGGCAATTCATGCTCCTTTCAGTTTACATCAGAACATGTCAAAGATATGCGACTCTCTTGCATGGAACTTACCCATAGTGAGCTTGACTTGATCATCATGGGACAAGTGTTAGCTTGTACTAATACTGGAGAACACACAGTAACAGACGTTCATCACATTGCTCATCATGATAGAAAACATCAGTACACTAACTTTCTTCATCAGGGACATCAGATTTGTATAGAAACTTTCAGATTTCTTCATGTTGTTGGTGCAAAACGACTGAAAAACATAGTGAAATCCATAAAAATGAATGGTATAGCACCCCGTATTCATGGAAACATAAAACGAATGCCCCTCAATACACTCACTTTGAAGGAAGTCCAAGATGTCATCTATTTTCTTCTTAATTACTGTGAAAAGCATGCCCTGCTTCTTCCTGGCCGTGTACCTGGTTACTCTCATACTGACATTAAATTGCTTCCATCAAGCACCTCCAAAAGAAAAATTTGGAACATCTATAAGGAAACAGCGGAACAGGCTGAAACACATGTCATTGCCTACAGTACATTTTGTCGGCTATGGAAGACACAGTTACCTTATATCGTGCTGATGAAACCTATGACAGACTTGTGCTGGAAATGCCAACAGAATGGTAACAGTATTTTGCGTGCTGCAAACTCTTCTGACAGCATCAAATCAGCCAGAATCGAGGAAGCATTGGAACATCTTCGCATAGTCCAGGTAGAAAGATCTCACTACAGGACAATTTGTAAGGAATGTGAGAGAGAAATTAAAGCTTTTTTTACAAATAACAACACATTTACACCTCCTCCCTTACATGCACACATTCCATCTAATTCAGTACCAATCAAGGCCCATTATTCATTTGATTACGCCCAGCAGGTCCACTTTCCTTCTGACCCCATGCAACCCGGACCCATTTATTTCCTTACACCAAGCAAGGCCGGCGCAACCGCTACGGTTGCTACGGTTTTGGCCGTAGCACTCCCGAGACATTAAAAAAAAAATTAAATGAATTAGCTACGCGCATGCTCAGAAATCTTGCAGCTGTTTTTATCCACTGAGCTTGCAATATGGCTTCTTCTAGTTATACTTCTACAGGTAGTACTGGTACTACCAGTTCTCGTTTTACTCTTCCGGATCTTCCACCAGCCCCTAACCACCCAGCAGATAATTTTGTTTTCCCCAAGAAGTCATTCGGCAAGAAGCAGATAGTGTGGCGTTCATGTCAGGCTCCTTGGTTTAAGCGGTGGCCATATTTGCATTATGATGCTGCCAGAGACTGCCTGTTCTGCCACACTTGTGTTGAAGGCTTCAAAAAACACAAGATGCTTGCATCCTTTGCAGAGCCTTCTTTGGTAAGTAAAATAATACCTTAAGGTAGCTAGCTAATATTGACAGATTTTTATTTTAGCGATTTTGGCATTTTTGAGATTTTAGGGTGCTAGTTTTGTGCCAAAGAAATATGCTATCAGTTCAAGTCCAATGCTATCAACACCATTTGTTTAGCTAAGTTACTGAAGTATTGGTATTTTTTTGTTATAGATTTCAACTGGTTTTTCTAATTGGAAAGATGCCACTACAGTGCTAAAAAGACATGAGCTCAGTAATTGCCATCGAGAGGCTGTTGAATTGACTATTATTATTCCAGCCACAACTACAAATGTAATGGAGTTGATGCAACACAATCAGGTTAAAGAAAAAGAGAATAATCGAGGCATGCTATTAAAAATAGTATCCAGTATCAGATATTTGGCCAGGCAAGGACTGCCTCTTCGTGGTGATGGCAGTGAGGAGGATGGAAACTTCTTGCAATTATTGCAGTTGAAAGGAGAAGATGATGCTGGGTTACTTGAATGGATGAAGCGGAAAGTTAATCGATATACATCTCACGACATACAAAATGAAGTCTTAAAAGTAATGGCTACTAATATCTTGCGTACAGTTTCAAAATGCTTACAAGAATCACCATTTATCGCACTAATGCTGGATGAGACAACTGACATTGGTAATGATGAACAAACTACCATAGTACTCCGAAGAGTTACTGATTCTTTCGATGTTCACGAAGAATTTGTTGGACTTTATAAAGTACCAGCAATAGATGCTGCTACACTTACTAGTGTTGCAAAAGATGCTCTGTGCAGGCTGAACGTACCACTATCTAAACTTCGTGGACAGTGTTATGACGGAGCAAGTAGCATGCGTGGAGCTCGATCTGGAGTTGCCAAGCGAATAATGGAGGATGAGCCCAGGGCAGTTTACATTCACTGTTATGGTCACTCCATAAATTTGGCTGTCAACGATGCTATTAAGTTATCATTACCAATCAGAAAAGCACTTGAAGTGACATATGAGGTGACTAAACTGATCAAATACTCGCCCAAACGTGAGGGAGTATTTCGTGAACTGAAATCTTCTCATGACCTTAATGTAGGTAGCAGATCACCAGGTATTCGTCTACTATGCCCTACCCGCTGGACTGTACGAGCTGACGCCCTTGCAAGCATCTTAGACAACTATGAAACATTATTGAGTACATGGGAAGAGTGTTTACAATTGGTGAGAGATACAGAATCCAAAGCCAGAATAAATGGAGTGTGCAGTCAAATGAAAACATTTGATTTCATGTTTGGGGCTGTTCTTGGAGAGATGATCCTCAGGCACTCAGACAATCTCAGCAAGACCCTACAACACAAAGCCACTTCAGCAGCTGAAGGTCAAGTAATTGCTAAGATGGTTATTGAAACAATTGCCAAGGTACGCACTGAATTTGATCTGTTCTGGGAGAAATTACTGAAGAAAGCACAATCAGTTGATATTGAAGAGCCTCAACTTCCCCGTAGACGCAGGGTCCCAAGATGCTTAGATGATGGGAACAGCAGTAGTCATTTTCATCATGAGTCGCCTAAAGCATGTTATCGGCAAGTATATTATGAAGCGATTGATAATACTATTAGTTGCTTAAGTGATAGGTTTAACCAACCTGGTTATCAACTAAAAGTAATTTGGAGCAGCTGTTGATTAAAGCAAGTCAGCAAGAAGACTTCTCTGAACCATTCAAGACAGTATGTGACTTCTACAAGGATGATCTTGTATCTGATCTGCTACATGTTCAGCTGCGTACATTTGGAATTGATTTTCAGAGTGCTGCTATGCAAGAGGAGGGAGCCATCCGAAGACATCCGACTATTTTTGACATTCGAGCTTACTTTCAAGGACTTTCTGTTTCCCAGAGAAGCTTGTTGAGTCAAGTGAGTCGTGTTGTTCAACTTATTATGGTCATGCCAGCTACAAATGCCAGTTCAGAAAGGTCTTTTAGTGCTTTGCGTCGTGTGAAGACGTATCTTCGAAGTACCATGGGGCAGCAGCGGCTGAATAATCTGATGGTCCTACATGTCCACAAAGAGCTCACTGATGCTTTAAATCTTGAAGAAGTTGTTAATGACTTTGTTGCAGACTCGGAACATCGTATCAGAATCTTTGGCAAATTTTGATTTAAATCATAAATTTTTTTCTAATTCACTAAATTATTATTGCTAAAATAATCAATATTTCATGAAGTAAAGCAATGAATGTTAGGGTCTCATACAAAACAGTCTGCCCCTGGATCAGCACAATACTGGGCACCAGCAGCTAAATAAAAATACAATGAAAATAATAACTATTAGGGGTGTATCATCTTTAGCCTTACCACTAAAAATGTGCTTGCTCCGGGCCTGCCAAGGAAGTGTAGCGTTTTCGGAGTGAATTGCGAAGCGATTCCACGGCAGGTCAACTTCCTTGCTGATGAGGCTGGTGACTGTGGAAAAGGATCAAATACCGTCATTAGTCAGCTGCATTATTTCTTCGAAAACCATGGTCTGGGTGAAAAAGAAGTTTACCTGCATGCAGACAATTGCACAGGCCAAAATAAAAACAATATGATGCTTCAGTACTTGGCATGGAGAGTTATGACAGGTAGACACACACAAATTACCTTGAGTTTTTTAGTAGTCGGACATACCAAGTTTTCTCCTGATTGGTGTTTTGGTTTATTCAAACGGTTATACCGAAGGACTAAAGTTGGGAGCCTCAAGGAATTATCTCGAGTTGTCAATGATTCAGCCTGCTGCAATTTCGCTCAACTGGTCACAGCAGAAGATGCCACTTGCATTGTACCGATATACAACTGGGCTGACTTCTTTGTGCCTCACATGAAGAAACTGCTAGGTATAAAGAAGTATCATCACTTCCGTTTTACATCAGCAGAGCCAGGTGTGGTTTATGTAAAGTATCAGTGGGACACAGCAGAGAACAAACAGGAATTGCTAAAGACTACTTGGGTGCCGAATTCTTCATCCCTTCCAGACACAGTTATTCCTAAGGGTTTGTCTTCAGAGCGGCAGTGGTACCTTTTTGAAAAAATTCGGCCATTCTGCCCACTTGAAGATCAGGACATGACTTGTCCGCAGCCAACAGTCCCCAAGAGCACTAGCCGAGCAAGTTCACCACATTCAATTGTTGATGACAATGAAGTCTTCAGCCCTCTACCACATCTACATGTAGTTCATCACACTTCAGATGCTCCTTCAGCACTGGGTCGTAGGTTGGCAGATTCTAGTGGTGTGAATGCTCCTTCAGCGAAGAAGCCAAGAGTCTGCAGCAAATGCAAGCAAAGTGGACATAACAGTAGAACCTGTAGTAGCTGCTAGATTATATTAATCTCCTACTTTTTGCACTTCTTTAGTTATCCTGCACCATATCAGTTTGTCACTCTCATCACAATACTATAATAACACTTGCACACATGTGCAATCTTAAGAGACAATAAGAGTAACTACAATAATATCAATTACAAGAAACCAGGAGCTTATAGAAAATAGTGTGCATGTGAGTAGCAGAATTACATAGAAAGCACCATAAACATAGCATACTTTTGACATTAACTATACCCATAACACGAGAGTAACACTTGCTGTTAGAACCAGAGAATCCACTACAGCCAATTAGACTTTAACCCAATTACTCACTCTCGACACTTCCTTTACTCATAAACTATTGTGTAGACACAATTTAACTCACAATTTCAGCACGAAATTAACACTCATTTACTCTCACTGATTAGATCAGGAATATAGTCTGGAACTCTCTCATATCTCTTTTAGCCTGCAACTTATCTCAGATTTTTACTTGCTACTCAGTTATTACTTGTAAGTCTACATACAACTGATTTCTATCTTATTATTAGTTTAGTAGTTTGATTGTATTGTTTGCCTCGACTTGGGCAACATACAACTAGACAGTACATCTCTCCTAACATTTTCGAGTGCAGGCTTTAGTTATGTGTTAGCTTAATTAACATAAATGTTGTTAGTATTGATGAGTGGAGTGTCATTCCCTATTGCCGTATTCATTTAAAAATGCATGTAAAAAGAAAAATGCACACCATACTGGATTATGTAATTTCAGCTACATTTAGTCATCATTCTCGAAATGCAACTAGACAAGGGCACCAACATTGAAAAATGGGTTTGTGTAGTAAAATTTTGGCTGCATTTGAGGACTAATCAGTATGATACCAAAGTTTGTGCATCAAAATACACTGTAGGAGTAATTAGGTAAGGGAAAGAATATCAGTACATGAAGTGTGAAACAACACACTAAAGAGTGAGAGACACTGACCCAATGAAACTTAGTTTACATCGTGTACATATCTATAAAAACATTTGCTTATCTATTTAAGATACTAATTAATGTGTGTACACATAATTCGTATAGGAATACATCACACATACACAATGAGAGGCAGCCACTAAACCGTTTTGAATCAAAAAGTTAGTGTGTGTGTGCAAATGCTGCTACTTACCAATAGTAAAATGAAAATTCTGACATGATCTCGTATCCTGAAGAAATAAAAAGATGAATAACATCATTAAAGTGACAAGGCTAATACTATCTGCAAATCAATCATCACTATTAGCACCTATATTAAATATCATTGCACTATTGTGCACGATAGTTTACTATGACTAAACTGCACATAATAACAAGAAGAATCTCCATTCAAACAAAACAAAGACTACACTAAGTTATTACACGAGTCAGAATTTATTATGGAGAAAACATTTCACGAGCACACAGTGTTTTCATGAATTAAAGGCAAGTGAATGTAGTGCAAGAGTAAAAAATTATAAAAAAATATTATCTCCATTATTGCATTTCAAGTGTGATGTTATTAATTTCATTATTCAACTGACGAAGGTCTCTCAAGACCGAAACGTTTTGAAATAAATAAAAAGATACTACGTATAACAGACGAACATAGTAATGAACATTTATACGATTAAGTGTGATAACTGATTTATTATACTCTTCCTATTTTTTCTTGACCATTACCAGTAATTCCATTGATTTTCCTCACTATGCGCACACGTAATATTTGAATGCTCATGTGATACGCAAATACTTCAATAAAGATATCAAGGGTGCAATAAAAATACAAAATTACATTGTTACATAGCTAAAGAGATACTGATAAATGCATGTGTGTGTAAGAATGTGTATGTATCAATACATTTCCAGAACCTTAGAAGTGTAGTGTATGCGAGTCACAGGAATAACACGCACACACATACACACACAAGTGAGGAGGTCACAAGCTTCAATACTAACTCATTGTATGTGTGATATTAATCATTTCAAAGATGCACTTTAAGTATTAGGGTAAGAGCGTACACCTAAGTGAAAATACATGAAACACAAATTTAGGACTCAAAAAGTGGTTGAAGAATAAATAAAACTGACTACCACAATGGCGGATGAACTTGGAGTCTCTTTTCAATTATTTCATTAGGAAGTACAAGATTTTGAGCGATTACATTAAACTTAATTATTACAACATTCTCTTAAGGAATTCTGAATTGCATGAATGTGTGCACGCTTCAGAATGCAATAACACACAAAACCATGATGGTAATAGTTCAAGTATGAGGTTGATACAGCATTACTCATGAGACTTATTGTCCAGTACTTTAAGTTTGGTCAATCTAAAGGCTCTGTGTGTATGTGTGTGTATGTGCGTGTGATTGTGTGTGTGCATGTGATTGTGTGTGTGTGTGTGTGTGTGTGTGTGTGTGTGTGTGTGTGTTGGGGGGGCAGTCTTTTTTTTTTTTTTCTGTCCAGTACTGGTTGTTTGCTGGAACACAATACTCTACACAGGTATCATCATAATAAAACCTGTATAATCTCAAAAGTTGAATGTGTGATGTTTGTGCCAGTGTTGAGATGGGATGTGTCCGTCCCATTTGAGTGTGTTTGTGTGTTTGAGTATATATACAATTTCAATAGCATCTAAAGTTTACAGTATACACATACCCTATTATAATTGCTTACTATTTCAATTTAGCCATTAGCCATTTGAGTAATTAAGGTGTCAATATCTAAGGAGTCCGAATGAGAGGTTCTACTGATGATTTTGTAATAAAAGGATTTATACAGAATATGTCCACTAATAATTAAACATTAAACACTAAGATATAGCCTTACTACAAATGAGGAGGTCACAAGCTCTGGTACACTATAATGGTCTTACTCTGTATCTAAGTGTGTGTGCATTTGTAGTGTGAACAGTGTGTTTATGTGTATGTTAGTGTATTAGTGCGAGTGAGACAAAGATCACCAAGAGATGAAACTAATAAAAATAAATAAAAATAACTTACCAATGATTAAAATGCCAGCGGTTGAGAATATCCAGAATTCATGTTCTAATAAAGAATAATTCAAGATGAATACAGCAAGCAAAAATACTTAGGTGTTGAAAATATGGTATGGTAGCAAATTCATGCTTTATTGAATATAGCGGCTAAAAACCCAACAGAAAAAGGAAACACAAGTTTTAAAGTCCATTTTCACCACTTTTTTTTTTGGTTTGGAGATTATTGTCCATGCAATACATCTTTCACTTGTTCTAATACATTAAAAGCTGGCTTGTTAATGTTCATCTAACCCAAACTTAGCTAGTTGCTAGATAGTGAGCTAACAAGCAACAAGCAAACAAGCTAACAAGCAAAGCTGAAAAAAATATTATAACTTAAATGCCACTGAACTACAGTAAATTGACTATTACAAAATATTTTTAACATCTATACCATGACTTACAGATACATACCAAACTGTTAAAAACAAAGACAAAAACAAAAAAACAACACAGAAACGGCAAAACTGCTTGCTAAACTAAAACCACTTCTAGTGCTACTTAAAAGAATACCTGTTATGGAGGTTCACACTGAGAAGGCTTTGAATAGTAAGCGCCTCCTCCGTCAGTAAGTAAGCAGCTCCAGTTCAACTACTACGTCTTGTACTGTACTATAATTTTTCCTGGGAAAAAACTACACAAGTATTACGTAATCCGTTACACGGACTTCCGGTTAGATTACGGAGTTTAACGTTTGCTTCACCCGAAAATTGAACAGCAATGTTTAATCGTAGATTTCTGAACTATTGCTGCTCTCAGGGTGTGTGAATAGCAGCGCTTATATTCAGTGATTCGTACAGCGCCTGGCCAATATCTAGGTGTCAAAATACTCCTGAGAGCCTGTTCTACACGATGGTACAAATAGCTCATTTTTGAATTTTTAACGCAATTTGTCCCTTTTCCCAAGTACTGTCACATATGACGTGCATAAATCTAAAAGCAAACACACACACATGTGTATATAAATTTAAAAGCGAACACATATGACGTGCATAAATCTAAAAGCAAACACACACACATATGATGTGCATAAATCTAAAAGCGAACACATACACATGATGTGCATCAATAAAAACAAACACACATGATGTGTATAAATCTAAAAGCAAACACACACACATATGATGTGCATAAATCTAAAAGCGAACACACACACATGATGTGCATCAATTAAAAGTCAGCAAACACATGACATTTATGAATATACTAGTGAACACACAAATGACGTGCATTAATTAAAAGCAAATACACGATATGTATACATTTATAAGAAAACACACACACATGTGTATAAATCTAAAGGGCAAACACATACACATGATGTGCATCAATTAAAAGCAAACGCACACGATGTGTATAAATCTGAAAGCGAACACACACATAAAGGGCATCAACTAAAAGTAAACATACACAAGTGTATACATTTTAAAACGAACACAGATATCTATAAATCTAAGAGCAAACACACATGATGTGCATTAATTAAAAGTGAACACATGAGGGAGCCACGGGGGGGCTGCAGATGAAGTACGAGCCACGGGGGGGGGGGGGGGAGACGAAGTACGAGCCGCAGGGGGGCTCCAGACGAAGTACGAGCCGCAGGGGTGCTCCAGGTGAAGTACGAGCCGCATGGAGGCACCAGGCAAAGTACGAGCCGCAGGGGGGCTCCAGGCAGAGTACGAGCCGCAGGGGGGCTCTAGGCAGAGTACGAGCTGCAGGGGGGCTCTGGGCAGAGTACGAGCTGTAGGCTTCAGGCAAGAGTACGAGCTTCAGGGGGGCTCCACTCAGAGGTGCGGCAGCAGGGGGGCTTTCTCAGAGGCACTAGCTGTAGGGGGCTCTAAGCTACCCAAGTCCCACTCACTCCGTCCTATGTCTTCGCTGGATCCTCCTCCCACTTCCTTGATCCTTGTTCAGTCCTCCTCCTTTGTCCGCAGCCTTGTGGGTGTGGTGTATGTGTTTGTCCCTCTAGCTACCCCTGAGAAGTAAATATAATTTAAGGTATGTTAGTTTAATTAGAAATAACTTAGCTTTCGACTGCTGGGAGTCTTCGTCAGAACTAACAAAACTAGGGCTAGGGCTAGGGCTAGGGCTAGGGCTAGGGGTGGGGCGACGGGCTTACTGGAACAGGAGTTGATCAGGCTGATCAAGGCCTGAGGTCCTGCTATGTTTGTTCCTCTCGAGGACGATCCCTCACCTAGTGAGGCTGGATGTTGGCTCTGGTCTTGGGTGGCATCTTAATTAGTAGCTAAGGTGTAAACTAATGAAATCAGTGGCAAATTTTCACTAGTTTAGTTTATTGTAAAAACACCAACGTTTAAGCTTTGGATAAGCATTCCTCAGGGTGATAACTGTGAAAATGGTACATGTGGGTATGTTAAATATGATCTGAGAGTGTGATCTGATTGGTCCACTGTCTGGTGATGTCTTGTGATGTCTGCTTTTCAGGCTGTGGTTGGCAGCTTCAGTTCTTGAGGAGTCTCTTATCTTTAATTAGGAGTGGGCATGGTCTGCATGGGTGGGCATGTCCAATAGCCTGGGTGGGCTCATTGGAGTGTGGTCTGATTGGTCCATTGTCTGGTGGTCTTGTGGTGCTTGTTTTTCAGGCTGTGGTTGGCAGCTTCAGTTCTAGAGGAGTATCTTGACTTTAACTATGTGTGGGCATGGCACGCGTGGGTGGGCGTCTTCAATAGTGTGCGTGGGTGGGAGGGGCTCATTAGAGTCCAGATAGTGTTTATCCATAGTGTTGAGGCTTGTATTTTACTTGCAGTTCTCTGGCTTGTATTTTACTTGCAGTTCTCTGCTTCATTCATAGCGACTGTTTAGTCCTTTGGGATGCACTGTCTCCAGGCTATTAAGGGTAGCCGCACACCGCCTACGCAATTTTTTGTTGATGGTTGCTATGCACGATTACTACTATTGTATACTTACAGTGGCTTCCTACTATAACACAAGGACACAGTGCCTGCCGAAGGAGCCGCTCACTAATTTTAGAGCGAATCTGGAGGAAATATCGGGGCCTGGAAGTTGGAGCTCCGCAATTTGGAGCACTACTAGCCGAGCCGATACTCTACTGCAAGACAACGAGTTCTTATCTATTTCGATATTACTTTATGATATATTCGCATTTTTTTCTATTGATAAGATATTGAAAAATTCTCTTTGTGGTGCAGTTCATTTTTTTTTGGTTTACAAGTGTATAAAATTTTTGTGCCGTTCTCATTATTAGATTCTAAGAAAAACTGTTACAAAATTTGGAACTTTCATTCCACTCGCAATTCTTAAGAAATTGCCCCACCCCCATATCTCGTACTACGAGTACGCGAGCAATTTTTTTTTCAATTAGTTTGTATTGGTTCTAAAAAGAGCCCGCCTATATCAAGAGTAAACAAACATCAATACAACAATAATAAGAGAGTCAGAACAGAGAACAGTTTATTGGAGATAGCCATAGGTGAAGGTATTAGATCTGCGCAGCTTGGGAAGTCTTCACTCCGCAGAAATCGAGCCTGGTATATCCATCCGCTTGAGTTCAGGTGCGCAGAGTCCAGAGAACGGCTACAGGAGGAGAGGCAGCCTGGTGCACCTTGCTGGGTGAGGTCAGATGACATATGGAGAGTTGCTGTAAACGGATATGAGACAACAAGAAGCTATACTAAAACACTACAACTTCGCAAAGTATACTTCTGCTACTACTGCACGATAGTTTCTGCTCGCGTATTATCAAATGGTGGGGTATTGGCGGGGAATAAATTAATGTCTGGATCTACAGGCGGTGCGCGTTGCTATGTGCGGCCACCCTTAATCCAGTGTCTTTCCCTGTCTGTGAGGCATCTTGTGGTTGTCCTTTCCAGAATGGTGAGTTTTTTATCTCTGTCAAATTCATGATCTTTTAGATTAGCAAAATGCTTATAGACTGGCAGTGTTGTTTTTATTCTGCAGGCTGATCTGTGTCCTGCTAGTCTCTGTGAGAGTATTCTTTTTGTTTGTCCTACATACTGGTTTCTCTTGTTGCACTTTGTGCACTCAAGTAGGTAGATTACATTAGATGAATTGCAATTAGTGTGTGCTAGGTTGGGAAGGATTTAGAGTTGTGAGAGGAAATGATTCTCGTTTTCCTGGACATAGCTCTGCAGCATTTACAGCTTGGAATGGCACAGCCTGCTGAGTGTCCTTGGAAATTTGGTGTGGTTGTGATAATTACTTTCTCTGTTGACTCTTGTGGGTCATTGCATTCTCTAAGTTTAGCTCTGACTAGTGTCTTGCCTATGGATTTGTTCTTTTTTAGACTGAGACAGGGTTTGGGAATGGAGTCTTCCTCTGTGGTGGTAGGTTTCAAGATAGACTGTATTTGTCCTACGTCCATGTCTGGTGTGTACTGTAGTACCAGGAAGGTGTCATATGGGCAGGGGGCTTTCTTTGTAATTTTAATGAAGTTGTGTCTTTGATCATAGGGAACTCTCAGGGGGGGATGGTAACTTCATGTGCATCTTTGTTTTGGTGATACAGTCTGTCCAGGACTGTTCATTGTGTGGGATGTTTAGGTAAAGTGCCTTTACGTCTATAGTGGCTAATATACAGTTGGGTGGGATTTTCATTTCCTCTAGTAAGTTGATGATATGACCACTCTCTGATGTATGATTTAATCTTTGGAACATGGGGTTGTAGGTGGAGGTCCACTAGTTGAGATATTTTTCTCTGTGGGTCCTCCGCAGCCACTCACTATTGGTCTCACTGCTATAGGATTTTTATGAATCTTCTTAAGGAAGTAGAGCTGTTGTGTTCTGGGCATATTTTGTTCATTAAAACTAAGGTAATCCCTGGTGGTAGTGTCAATAATGCCTTGGGTTTGAAGTCTTTGAATGAAGGTGTTAATCGCTATGGCTAATTGTTTAGTTGGGTCTGATTGTACTTCCTCATATATGTTAGTGTCAGATAAGTGTTCTGTGCCGTCTTATATGTACTTTTGTATATCTTCCACCACTATGCCTGACCCCTTGTCTGCATTTTTGATTATAAGGGTGTTGTCTGTCACTAGTTGTCTTAAGGCTTTGTACTCTTCTCTAGTGAGGTTGGGTAGCATGTTGTTGTCCGGTAAACCAGTGAGAGATGTCTTTATTCTCTGTAGGTACGTCTCAATCTCCTGTGATGCTCTTGGGGGTGTCCATATACTTTTAAGTCTGAACGGATGTGGTTCAGCGTCTGATTGGTTCCTGAAGTGATGTTTCAGTCTGTTAGATCTCTCGAAGTTGGTAATGGATTGTGTTAAGGGTGCTGGCACATAGCAACGCGCGTGCACTGTTAAGTGAGTTCCCTAACCACGAGTTGTAGTTCGTGGCTAGCCTAAAAAAACACTCGCTCGAAATTCCCGCCTTCAACTTCCTTGGGTATAGTTAGCGATCTTACTCGATCTATTCTTACGCAATCCCCTTGTGGTCCGTTATATATGGGATCCTGGGTTTTATTTCAGGGCTGGTTTTTTGGTGGTGGGTTATCAAGTTGTGGCCAATGGCTAGTAGACATACCCGTAGCCAGGGGGGTTCGAGGGGTTCGGTCGAACCCCCCTTTAGAGTGACCGGAAGTAAATATTTTAGCCACACCCCACATATAACTTCTGTTCAATCGTGCTGAACCTGAGCTTGAATTATCTGCTGTTTCTGGCCTAGTCTGAGTCCCAAGTGACCTAATAAACATTCAGCTCCTTGGATACAAATTTTGCTTTCATATCGGCATGAGTAAAGCTTGCTACGTTACATCTATTCTTTATAAAGTGCGTGCGATTCGATATTAATAGCACAAGCAACGGATTTTTTTCAACAGATTAGAAAGGGAGCCGTCGGAAGTGTCTGAGAAAGTTAAACCTCAAATATACAGATAGTAAGTGAACTATCTAGTGTAGCTACACTGCAAATGATTAAAAAAAAAAAGCACGGGTAATCTGTTCTATTAAGAATCAGTAGCGCTCACGTTGTTCGTGCTATTAATCTAGAATAGCACGGTTACCCATGCTATCCAGGCCCGTAGCCAGCGGTTGGCATTGGGGGGGTTCGGATTTTAAGACACAAAAATCCACACCTACTTTTGTTTCCTCGTTAATTCTTCTACAATACTAAAAAACAAAAGATATGTGAGGTATTCTACTTCAAAACTATAATTTATTAAACATTGTTGATATTCGAGAGAAAAGCGGTATTATTCTCGTGTAACCAGGCTTCTATGAGCTGTATAAAAACAGTGCAACATTAATACGCCTTATTCGTACTACAAGTTATTTAATAGTACGGCGTGTAAACTGTCCGTTCGAAATGTATTGGAAAAATCGCTATAACTAAGTGAAGACAAAGTGAAATGCCACGGTAGCTTAAGAGCGAAAACATGCAGCTCTAGCCTTGGAAATGTACAGTTGTAGTTTCTAGTTGGAAACAACATCATTCTTTAGCGCAGAAGCTATACCCCTATTAGACAGAGTTTTTTCCAACAGATTAGGAGGAGCAATCGATTAAAGCAAAGTTCAAGAGAGAGTTTATCCTGAAGTACAGAGATAGTGACTGCACTATACATAGTAGCCACACTGTAAATGATCTTTAGCTTACTGTAGTCTCGTGCAGCTTTTATAAAGCTGGCCTACTATTAGCGTGTGATAGCACGGGTAACCGTGCTATTCATGATTAATAGCACGAACAACGCGATTAAAATAACACGAGGCAAATCGGAGTCCTATTTCAATAGCTTTGCGAGCGCTACTGATCCTTAATAGAACAGGTTACCCGTGCTATCACTCGCTAATAGTAGGCCAGTTTTTTTTAATAATTTGCAGTGTAGCTTCACTAGATAGTGCACTTGCTATCTGTATATTTGAGGTTTAACTTTCTCAGACACATCCGAAGGCTCCCTTTCTAATCTGTTGAAAAAAATCCGTTGCTTGTGCTATTAATATCGAATCGCATGCTTATCGGTGCTATTACTCTTACTAAAGTGCATTACGTTACACTTTATAAAGAATATATGTAACGTAGATCTTGCCGATCTGAGAGCGAAATTATGTATCCAAGGAGCTGAATGTTTATTAGGTCACTTGGACTCAGACTAGGCCAGAAACAGCAGATAATTCAAGCGCAGGTTCAGCACGATTGAAAGATGATGATATTCCAGAAGTTATATGTGGGGTGTCGCTAAAATATTTACTTCCGGTCACTCTAAAGGGGGGTTCGACCGAACCCCTCGAACCCCCCCTGGCTACGGGTATGCTATTACACGCTAATAGTAGGCCAGCTTTATAAAACTGCACGAGACTACAGTAAGCTAAAGATCATTTACAGTGTGACTACTATGTATAGTGCAGTCACTATCTCTGTACTTCGGGATAAACTTTCTCTTGAACTTTGCTTTAATCGATGGCTCCTCCTAATCTGTTGAAAAAACTCTGTCTAACAGGGATATAGCTTCTGCGCTAAAGAATGACATTGTCTCCAACTAGAAACTACAACTGTACATTTCCAAGGCTAGAGCTGCATGTTTGCGCACTTACTCTTCGTGACATTTCACTTTGTCCAGTGCTATTTCACTCGATTTTTCCAAATACATTTTGAACGGGCAGTTCACACGCCGTACTATTAAATAACTTGTAGTACGAATAAGGCGAATTAATGTTGCACTGTTCAGATACAGCTCACCGTAGTGGTTAGAAACCTGGTTACACGAGAATAATACCGCTGTTCTCTCGAATATCAACAGTGTTTAATGAATTATAGTTTTGAAGTTGAATACCTAGTAGAACAAATTAGTGCACTTACCTTTCGTTTTTTAGTATTGTAGAAGAATTAACGAGGAAACAAAAGTAGGTGCGGCTTATTGCGTCTTAAAATCCGAACCCCCCAATGCGAACCTCTGGCTACGGGCCTGGTAGAAGAGTCAGAGGAACAAAGAGGAAACAGCAACTTCTTGCTGCTAGGCACAAAGAAGTTGATTGTTGCAACACACAAAAAAATAGTTCTAGCTACCTTAGCTACTTGTACACCAACTAACAATACACTGTCTGTCATCTGACAAAATTTCTGGCAAAATCCTAAA
>WLWD01001678.1_pt1 | contig 36194 bp, 15 predicted proteins | sample 6712731 | NCBI WGS metagenome assembly WLWD01 (sample SAMN12718690, study PRJNA576275) | sponge metagenome | isolation source: marine sponge | host: Mycale hentscheli | place: New Zealand: South Island, Marlborough, Capsize Point | collected 2014-11-01 | reverse complement strand
TAAATTCCTATGTTAAGATTTTGGAAATAAAACTGAGTGTACTGCGTAGTCTAAATGGTGCACTCATTTTACCTCAAAAAAGCTTGACACCTGAATGTAGAAGAATTCACGGTGTGCACAGATAAAACAATTGATAATAGGGGCCCATAAGATGGGGCATTATAAAACAGAGGTTAAGTTGCCCCACTTACAGACTATTTAATGACTGACATTGAAGTAATCAAATATGTCACTTTCAAAATGTTCAGAAAAGTACAGTGATAATACTTTGTTTGCTATAGTGAATTTTTCATTAAATAATCTTAAATGTTAGAGTTTGCATCCCCCCCCCCCCACCTCCCAAATTTTTAATGAGCTAACTAAACTCTGGATAGGAACAAATACAGAGCTTAATGCTTACATGTTAAATCATCTGATAATGTTGAATGCCAGGTGAACTAGTGGCAGACAGAACCCCTTGTCCTGGAGAACAAGTAATATACAGATGTACTATAAATGGAGGCAATTTAGAGTGGCAGTGGACTCCTTTAGGAAGTCAACAGGTAGACTATATTATTCTCTCTTTTCTTCAACCACAATCAAGAATAACTACTCGCTTGATTGGAGATACTGAAGTAGTCTTCAATGTAACAGAATATATTATGTCATCAAGAATTACTTCTATAGCTACTGTTAAAAATCCAGAACTTTTGAATGGAACGATTATGGTTTGTGGTGGACAATCTCTTACTATAAAAGTTGCAGGAAGAAGTAAGTTAATTTTACTAGTAAATGCTACTGTATAAGTTGTGTATATAATAAGAGTTTACTTGTTGTGTATATAAAAAGAGTTTACTTAAATCAATTATAATTCTAATTGTGTTGTTGCAGGTCTCGTGCCTGCTGCATTGAATGTTTTCAGACGATCAAGTAATACTAGTGAACTAATTATTCAGCCAATTGATGATGAAAATGACAGAAATATTTTCTACCGAACAGGATCTTCAAGTACTTTCACAGCATGGACAGGTCCTATAACACTAACTGCTCCTAATAATATAGTATTTGATCAGTGCCAGTATAACAGTACATTCAATTTAGGTAAGAGTAGAATGGTTGTTTAAATACTTCAATGTTTCTTCTACATATTTCAGAGTGATATTCGATTAAGTGATGTTATTATGTATATTTTATTAAGGTGCATGTATTTTGAACAACAATGATGAAGATACCAACTACACACTCTATTCCAATGGAACATGGATAATTTCACGAGATTGTAGTCCTTCCAAAGTACAAGTGACCTGTGAGGATGAAGGAATATGGAGTGAGAATATAGATTGTATGGAATCTACAACTTTACTAACTGATTTAGGTACAGTGAATCAGATGTAGAATAATGCCTACAATAAGCTTAAAATGAGGGGTTTTTTTTGCAATAAGAGGTATTTAATAACATTAGTTTCTCAATGAAGTTTAAATAGTACTCTTGATTTTATCCCAATGGATGTATTAAGCATTAAAATACTTCTAAATACTAGTCTTAGTCATGAAAATAGATTTCTATTGTATAGAGTTAAAATACTTTCAAACTTCCATTGTGAAGGACTTGCAATGTCTTAGCCAGAGTTAATTTAACCGTGTAATGATAGACATTTCTCACACACCTATAAATATGCATACGACTAACTACAATATACTGTTAGCACACTAGCAAAGTTAGTTGGAGTCAGTATTATCTGATTCTACATGTAGTAATATTACTACTTCCAAGACTTACTAAATAATGTAATATAGTATTCTCAGTATGAATTTTCTATCTGTATTCCACAAGGCATTAGAAAGGCATTTATATATTATTGAATATTAGATCTAGTTTATAGTGTAATCAGTGTTATGGTTATAGTCACTCATTGATTCGATTAAATGAAGAGTGTGTGTGTTAGAAGAAATGTGCTCTTTTGGTAAAAAAAAAACTAAAATTATATTTTACATAAAATATAATAATTCATGTTTTGGAACCTCATTTTATTGTTTTCAATATTGTATTTCAGAGTTTGAGAATGTGACAGCTACTACCAAGGCTGAAATTTACCATGTAAGTATTGAATGTATTAACTGAAAAACTTCTCTGTTATGCTAATTACTAATTATGTATAGATGCAGTGTCCTGAGCATTGTTCTCAGCAATGTCCTCAGCAATGTCCTCAGCAATGTCCTCAGCAATGTCCAACTTCATGTAACACCAATTACAGTTTAGAGTTAGTTATTGGAAGTGTTATTGGGAGTTTTGTGCTGGCACTCATTCTGGGACTAGTCCTGGGACTACTATTTGGAGTGAAATTCACAAGAACTTATAACGTTAAACAAATCAATACATCGATGAACAAAATTGACTTAAATAAAGGACCTCTGTACGATGAAGTAGAATTAGATAAAAATGTTGAATTGACTCAAAATATATCTTATGAAACAGTTAAGAACATAAAGTAATAGATGTTTCATTTCTGTTATTAAATATTATAAACATGATTAAAGTGCATGGCACATAGCTAGCTGAAACTGTTGGAAAAACATTTTTATAGAATGTTTGTGTTGAAAAGTAAACTTTAGTTTTGGTTCTATTAAACTTCATAAAAGCAGCTGTGTTAGAAATGGATATCAATCCCAAGGGTTTGAATAACAACTAGGGTAGCGTTACTTTTCAACTTCCCATCTGTAGAACTACAAACTATTTTTATGTGTACTACACTCATTAGGTGAAGCCACATACTCATACTCTTACTACTATTTACACTTTGGTTAGGCTTAGTAATAGTCAAAATTAACTACCAGGAGCCAGAAGTGTATGAAACATTCTGATATACGGAATAACATCAGTGGTATTGATCATTATTGTTACTATTTTAATGTTTTTTGTCAAGATTCTTGACTACTTATGGAAATAAGTGACCAAGAGCATAGCTTATAATTAATTTCCCACTAGCTACTAATACTGCATTATAAACTACACTATCACCAAAATATCCATTATTTTTCTTATCTACATTTTAGATGTAGCTATTCCAAACTATTTCTCAGCTTTCTAAGTCAAAGTTACCTGTAATGTAGTAAACAGCTATTTGGTGACATATGCATAGGATTGGGCAAAGTATGGCAAAATCTAAATATTGTCATGAGACTACATTACTTGGCTATTATATTAATGGTTACAAATTAATTTATGTCAATAAAAATATAGATAGAATGCCACAATTGTTTTTTCTTCATTTACTATATTTTGGACATGTGTAATCAGGTAACTGCCAGGGTAATGAGCTTGTGCAGTACAGCTTGAAATAACACCGTGAAATATCGTGAGTGAGTTATTTCATGTCAAGTACCTAAAAATATCATTGTGAAGATATCTAGGGTGCAATAAATATATATATATATATTATATATAGTTTTTATTACATGAATCAGTGTGTGATATGGCAGAAATATTTCACGGAGAGTAGGCTATTTTATTATCACAAACCAGAGGCAAGTGAAAATAGAGCCTGAGAGTGAAATATCTTGCCATATCACTCTGAAGAGTGTACTAAGTGGTTTACTCTACCCTAGATATTTTCACTACTGTAGTTAGTACTAGGACCTTAACTCACCCTGTATAAAGTAGGCTGTAGGGGTTCCCCAAAGCCCTAGCTGTTATTTTAGCAGCTGCTCTAACCAGATTTGGTAGGCTACACCAGAGGAAGGTAGCTATAAAAACTAGGAAGAGTGGTGAACTTGGCATGTTGCTATAACTACAAGGGTAATGAGCTTGCACAATACAGAATGAAATAACTATTGTGAAATATCATGAGTTATTTCACAGGTCAAATTCCTAAAAATATCATTGTAAAGATATCTAGGTTGGAATAAATATATAGAATACTATGACATGAACAATATAATAATATTATCAAAGACAATTTTTGTTACTTAATAAATTGTTATCAAAATTTGATTAGTATGAAATGCTTATTGCATTATTTTTAGCATACAACAATATTCTATAATTTTCTTTAAAAAAATTGAGTAGTTAAAATAAACTTTTAAGAAAAAAATTATTTTGCATTTGAATACATATTCGTAAGTTGTTTTAGAATATTAGATTTATTATAATATATTTCAGAGTAAGAAATGTTAGAACTGTATGCCTTTTTGCACAATTCAAGGAAGATACGATCATTGTGAAAAAATATTAGAATTATCTCCAATACAGTCCCAGTACAAATGTGTGAGAACAGGTAGACTATGTACAACACCAATGGGAAATTTACAGAGGAATATGTTTAATTGTTAACTGTTACCTACCAACTACGGCAAAATAACATGAAAATGTGCACGCTACTTATAAGGCGTACAGAGTATGAAGGAATGAATTTAGCTCAAGAACAGGAAGTAATCTGGCTCACTTGCTGTATACACTAATAAAAAGTGTTATTAGCAGTCATTTATTTAGTTGAGGTTGCATTACTATAAAAGGAGATAATGCTTCATAACAAAGTGGATCATGACACCTATTCCATTTTATATATATTTTTTGTTATTGATTGATAGAAGTTACAGACCACTTGAAATTAGAAAACTGATTGAACCAATAAAAATTTGATTGCATTAAACAAACTATCCAGACAGAAACTATCCAGACAGAAATATTATGGTGTAAGTGCAGTTCTCCTAGGTGCAGTTTCATAATCTCACATATTGTTTACAGCTGGTAGGGGCAGATTTTTATGGAACAAGGCTGTTAAGTTCTACTCTTACCACCAATAGAATAGTCTTTGTATTAGTATTGAGTGATTATGTGACATTTTTACTTTGTTGTTGTAATTACTACATAGTTTATATTTTAATAATGCAACAGAGCAATGTATTATTGCAACTCTAATAAGCAGCTACAAGCTTGAGTCAGTGTGGGGAATCAAATATAATGAAATATGCAAAAAAAAACAACAACAAATAAAAATAACACAAAACTATATTATTTTCTTAACTGTGTCATAAGAAATGTTCTGAGTCAGTTCAACATTTTTATCCATTTCTACTTCTTCATATAAAGGTCCTTTGTTGGAGTTGTTATTCTTACTAGATGAATCCATTTGTCCTTTTACATGTTTAGTTGTTATGTATTTGACTCCAAATAGTAGTCCCAGGACTAGTCCCAGAATGCATCTATAAACCATAAATAACATTCGCATAAATAGTTTTGTTCTTACATTTTCCATATTTTCTCCAACATACATTGCAAATTTCACCATTGGCAGTGGCAGTCACTTTCAGAATATATAATCACACAGAAATATACAATAACAACAACAACATGTTAATCAAAAACATTTATAAAATTAATTTAATCTCCACTAGTTATAACTGTAGACCAAGATAGAATATGATTAACACAAGTATCAGGGTTGGATCCAGTGCTAGCAAGCGCGATGGGCCCAAATATTTGGTCAATACTTACGAAATTTTAAAAATATAAATGATTGTACATGATTTATTTATGAATGAAGAGCATAAATTAGCATGTATTTGACCTGTAAACAGTATAGCCTCTTATTTGGTACATTCATCCTTATAATTTTTTCAAAACTTGTTTGGAAGGGGAGTCCCCTGGCCCCCTTAGCTACGCACCCCCCACCCCCCTCGATCCTCTCCTGAATGTGAAGTCATCAAAATTCAATCTTTAATGTATTTAGTATACATATGTTGCGGTTACAATTGAAGTACATACTATAATAGAATGTAGTATCAGATAATGCCAGCACAGCTTTTGCAAGTGTTTCTTGATACGTAATATTATTGACTATTTATAAGAGGAGAATTATTCTCTCATGGTTGATGCTTTTCAGCAACAATTTGATTCACAAACAACACAATGTTAAGATTGTCAGTATAACTGGTAGCTTTTATTAGGAATAATAACTCTATGTTTCTTGAGCTGTAAACAATATGTGAGATTATGAAACTGCTTAATAAAGAGTTGTAGTTGACAATAGATGTAAAGTCAATTGTGGTAAAGTGAAAAGTATTAAGTTTAAATATTCTCTAGAAGTATTAGCCTGGAAACGTGGTTATTGAGAAAATATATATAGTACTGACCAACTGTAATATTATCTCTGTTCCGCCTTTCAATTAGATAATCATGACAATCTCATCTTGTTTTTGCTACTTCAGCAAAGTGAATATATTTTAACTTCAGAATAAACAGCTATATTTCATTCTCAAAAAAAATTAACTAAAAGAATGTGAAACTAAAATAGACTACCATACTTTTATAACATGTTTACAATTATTAATTTTGCTAAGGAAAAGTGGCATTTCAAAAAGTAGCTAGATTATATGTGTGCAGTTAGTATCCTTTATTGCCATCAATAGAAACTTAACTTGTGTAGGCATCTCTGTGAATCTCCAAGAATATAGCATAATTTGTTGTCTACTAGTATACATAATAATGTAGAACTTGTCCTTTTATACTTGATGTTAATTGCAGCTTTAGTTCAAACAGAATATGGGGTCAAAAATTTAAAGTTACCTAGCATGTTTATTAATTTCACCTGAAAACTTAAAATTCCTCAATTGTTTTGTAGTTCTAACTTACAACTTCATTGTTTTTTTCTGCTTCATAAACATTGTTGTTGACTTTCAGCTTTCAATGTTATTGTATACTTTACTATGTTTGCATAGTGTTTGCCCAAAAATTGCCATGAGTTATTGTAGTGAACAAAGCAGTGTATGTGGATACGTCATTAAGGCAGTGAAGGAGTAAGTTGGAGCACAAAAAATATTATGTTCATTATTTTATGGTCACTATCAGTAGTGACTGTTAGAAATTTATATTTTCTAAGCATGATTTGTGCACTATGGATTGAAAATAAGTGTTAGAATTCAACTTCAAGTAACTACAATCCTGAATTGTGCAGGATCTTTCAAAGGATAATGCAAATGAGTGCAATATCTTTATTATAATTTTGAAAGGACAACACTGCTTAATCTATGTCCTATACTTTTACAATTATTCAATATTATGTGCTATGTTTTTCCAATTATTTCAGCTCGCTATGTGCTATGTTTTTAAACTTATCACTATTTTAATAGGAAAATAATAACAGTGAAGAAAGTAAGCACTCAATGTGAAACAAACAACTTTATATACATAAATGAAATATAATCATTACTTTATGTTCTTAACTGTTTCATAAGAAATATTTTGAGTCAGTTCAACATTTTTGTCTATTCCTACTTCATCGTACAGAGGACCTTTACTTAAGTCAATTTTCTTCATTGATGTATTGACTTGATTAACAGTATAAGTTCTTGTGAATTTGACTCCAAATAGTAGTCCCAGGACTAGTCCCAGAATGAGTGCCACCACAAAACTCCCAATAACACTTCCAATAACTAACTCTATACTGTAATTAGTGTTACATGAAGTTGGACATTGCTGAGGAAACTGCATCTATACATGTTAAAAAATAATTGGATAAGTTCCAGGAATTAACAGGTTCATTGCAATAAATTCAAACATACATTGTAATTTCCAGAAGTAGAAGAAGTAGAAGTTGTCATTTTCTGATACTCTGAAATATAAACAAAATGACTTCATACAAGAAAATACATTCTTAAAAACTACTTTCAATATTTAAATAGACAATTGTTGTAAATCATTGACTGGAAGTGTCAATGTTAGCTTTTTTATTCACAACATAATAGTAAGCACAGAGTTATATACTAAACATCTGTCTTGTTCTAAATGTAATTTGTATTTTTCTTTATTACAATGATTAAAATTACGTATTATTGCAATTACAAATTACTCTTTAGATTATGGTACATAAAACCAATTCTGCACCATTTAAGAGGGAGCCTGTACAATATTCATTCATCATTAACATCACAAATCATGTGTGTATCATAATCAATTAGATAATGTTTGACATCTTCCAATAGTGTCCAATTCATAACAGTGTGGTTTCACACTTGGGTGTCTGGGAAAAGTTCTTAAATACTAATTTTGTGTACCAAATGCAATTGAATGTAATTTTGTAATTGCTATCATTATAATAATAATGTTGAGGCCCCTCAGTTAATGTAATGACTACAAGCTATTTAGTTGGTAATAGGCCCTGCCAGATTATGCTGGAGTTTTTTCTGGAATAGTAGATGTGAAATAGCATAGTAGATTAATTCAAGAATAACAAGGCTACTTAGGAGAATACTAAGGGTACAGGTTGCTGATCACCTTGCTGGCGATGTGGCATCACATATTATTTACCTTAACTACATTTAGAACTAAAGCAATGTAAGTGTGAAGGCCACACATGACAATGTTTAGAAAAACATTGATGAGGCGATCGACCACATGAAGCTATGACTATCAAAGTGTTATTGCTGCAGCTAAAGATAATTCTCCCACTCAGGACCTAGTAGTGTAGTGGAAAAGAAATGCCCATAATGAAATGAGTAAGAAAACTTGTCTGTAGGTGTGTGAACAATGCAATACAAATTTAGACAAAATAAAACAAGATGCTTAGACACGCTTGTAGTCATTGCACTGACTTTGATTGCCTTACTAGTTGCTGGAGAAGAATGTGAAGTTGTGGTTGGAACCTCAGTCGGGTCTAATTAGTCATGTGTTGTTATGGCAACAAATTTATATCTTGTTATCTTACCAGATTCGGTGAGATCAATCATTGCAGTACTTATTTCAGGACAACTAATGTTCTCACTCCAAGACCCATCACTATTGCAGGTGGCTAGTACATTACCACATTGACGTGATATCTCCCAAGTCCCATTTTGAAAGAGGGTATAGTTTTGGTCTACTGATAGACATCCTGTTTCTGTAAAATGAAAATATTAAGTGGTTCAGTTACATTTTTCATTCTCAATTACACTTTACTGCTAAACAAAAAGCTTACCTAAATGGAAGGTTGAAGTTAATAAACATTGAAAAAAAGTGATGGTGAAGTATTAGGAGGTCTAGTTATTGTAACTGATGAAGTAACTCTTGTTAGACTTCCCTGTGCTACACTATATTTTATATTATCAATGTTGCCATCTACTTCAGGGTAAATAAGAACATCCACTCCATTTTCTGTCAATCCAACTGTTAATGTTGAAGGCAAGAAACCTGTGAGACAATTGCATCATAGCTAAGTCCATGTCTATCTTCACAGTTAACTAACTGAGCTATCTAGTAATTATGATAATGTCTGCCCTCAATACAGTTCACATTAAATATGTTGTTAGATCATGCAGCTTCTGTAAGTTATGTTGCACTATGATGTGTGTATCTACAAGAGAACTATGTAACTAGCTAGCTGCTCACAAGTTGTAAGTCTTACTAAGTAACTAACGTGTGAACTTACTCCTCTGTTTTGGAATAAGTATTGTGAGTAACTGCCCTCCACAAGTCATCCTAGTTCCATTTGACTGCTGTGGATTGAACACAGTAGCTATGATATTTGTAAGTGGAGGACCTACATCTATAAGGTTGAATTGCACTCGAGTATTAAATATAGATAGATTCATGATTTCTGGCATATCTATACCAGGAACAACAGAGTATCTTGCAGTCGATGAGGAAATCCAATCCCAAATCACTATATCACTCCCAGTCGCATTACATTTGTAGACTGCACTATCACCAGGACAGGGAGGAAGTTCTTGAAGAACCAATTCACCTTAAGGAGTGCCACTTTACAATATAAAGTTAATTTAAACGAATTTTGTTTAGTTACCTTTCACTGCAATGAACAAGTAGTAGCAACTAAATAATGCAATTCCAACTTTCCAGGCCATGACTTTCTCCTTCCTGGATGTAGCACAAGGACTGGATGCTTTATAGTCTAAAACATTTTCTGTTTTAATCATCCACAGCAATTTTCATGAACTACAGGAAGTGTTTGAGTAATTTATAAAATCACTCTATATACTGTGTGCAGTGTGTGTGGTGTGTGTGTGTGTGTGGTGTGTGTGTGTTGTGTGCATGTGCGTGTGATGTGTGTGTGTGTGTATGGGTGAAAAAAGAATTCAAAAGATTTAATAAATGTATTATGTTTTTACCTGTATTCAGTATGTTACCAATAATATATTTTAATTCTCAATATTTTTATTCTTAGCAATTGCAAAGTACCTTGTTCTTCGCTGAGTTCCATGACCTACCCATCTCTAGCTATTATCCATCACTAGCAATTATCCCACCACTATACCCACCTGGCTATTACCTATTTACACCTACCCCTAGCTATTACCCACCTCTAGCTATATTGCCCATCATCTATTGCCAGCCGTATAGCTAGAATAAAATCTTAAGTAAGCTTAACTAGAAGTCTTATTAAGATCTTACTCAAGATCTTAATAAGATTACGGTTCCAATATTATCTTCTTAACATTTTTTAACTCAAGAATCTTAACTAATCATGTAAAGATTCTGATATGATTGGCGAGCGAGCGAAGCGAGCGAGACACTTACAGGGGTCGGAGACCCTGATTGACCAATCTCATAATACATGTATAATTAAATTATATAAAATGTCACATAATTACTCATGAAAAACGATCCAAATCCACTTAATAATGTGAGATATGAGCTAATGAAACTATATGAAATTGAAATGCTTCTTCTTTACTGTAGCAAACATTGATTTAATCTGAGCTGGTAAAAATACAAGAGTACAAACTTTAAACAAAATACTTTGTCGAGAGAGCTATCCAAATGTACAATAATACAGCTAATATTTTCTGTTTTTAAAAGTGTGGAGCAATATCACATATCATTAACTTATCTAGCACCATATAAAGGTAAGATTTATTCGTAATTCAAATTCCACTCACTGGCAGTACAAATAAAAACTCACCATTTTCATGAACGGAAATCACTCGACCTGTTTATGGGGTGTGGTGGTATGAGTTGTGGATTTGAGGTTGCGCAATGAATCAACTTTATAAATCCTGTGTCCCTCCCCCTACAACGCCCCTTAATACAGTGTACATGTCGCAGTCATTTGCGCAATGACTGCTCACGTGTATTATATTTTTTATAGTACGTCATTTGAAGTTAAACTAAAATCTTATAAACAATATCGATGAAGCAGAGGCTATCAGCAGATGGGGCTGGTAACCACCTTCCTTTTGAATAGTCATATTAGCCCATTGTAAAGCATAGTTATTTCTTTCTATACTGGTCTGCTCTTGCTGAAATATTTTAGACAGTCTTTTATATGGACACAATATTGACTCAGAATATAATTTATTGGCAAGTTACAAGTTTGCCTTGTCATAAAACTGTTCATGTCAGCCTGACAGTTTTATGACAAGTCAAACTATAATTGATATATTCTGGAAACACACTTTGTAAATGCATGAGAAATGTTGTTTAAAAGGGCACTTAATTCATAATCATGACAATTTTGCTTTAAATTAGTGATTATTTTGAGGCGACTTTTATAACAGCTTGTGCATATTTTATCATTTTCAGTGATGTTCAAATCCATATAACCAACTTGACTAAAATGAGATTTAATGGTATTAGTGTTAGGGCAGTGCATGTATGACCCCTTTATGTTAGTACTACATGTGAAGCATTTCTCATGTATGTATACTTGAGGGTTGATTGTATGATACACTTGTTTTTAATGAACTTTGGCACAGCGGAACTAGCTTCAACTGATACAATAAATATAGCAAATGTTTTGCTGTGACAAGTCCTGAATAGATGATGAACTCAGTCACAGTGAGGAAGCATCACTTATGTATGCTGTGTACTGTGTAGATGTCCAGTGTGGTACATAGTCAACTGAATTAATTTTCTGTTTATGTTATTTTCACATGCATGACAGACACAGCTGTCAACTGTGATTGTTTACTCCATGACCCGGAGTTCGGTTGAAAGTTCATGATCCCAAGTGGACAGGTGTGTGTAATAGGAGGCAGATTTGCGGCATAACTGGCAAGGACCACACTTTTGATCTGAATGGATTGTCGTTTTTGGACCTCTTCTCCATAGTTCTTAACTCTTTGATTAAACATACAAAGTATAATCATAATACCTTCAATATCACTTAAACATTGTTTTCTTTGTTTTGCAGTTCCAATATATAATTATCGTATATAGATGAATCACAAAATTGCATTAATCTAATTTGGTTGCATATTGCTATGTCCCGAATTAATAAGGAATATATAACTTACCAATATTAAAGGGGTTCTGATGCTAAAATGGTCCTGTGCTGTTAGCTTTACTGAGCAGCACACCACAGTATTAAGACTAAGAGGTGTATGGCTTCTTTGTAAAAATATATATATATATTATATATAATATAATATATATATATATATATGCACACCTTGAAACATCATTTCAATGAGGTGACCTTTTGAAAGGAATTGTTCAAGTTTTCTACGATTTCCGGTATGAGTTGTTACGGACTGCCGTTAGTTGGGCGGAGCCCGACCTCTGCTGGGGAGAGGTCGGGTAACAAGCCTATACCCGGGGTTTGTTCCCTGCTGCAACGTACGTTGCAGTCCAATCAGATTGAAGTGTGGTTAAATGCTAAGGAAATTAACTGACTCAGCAGAACAAACCCGGGTATAGGCTTGTTACCCGACCTCTCCCTTCAGAAGAGGTCGGGCTCCGCCCAACTAGACTGCCGTGTCCTCTGAGTAAACGGAAATCTTGGGACTGCTGGAAATGAGCAGATTGAGTGGCCTAAATTACTGACAACCACGACCGGAACCGCAATTTCCCCCTGAGATCTTGGAGAGTATTGAACTGGTACTATGTATACTAATGCCACCGGACCCGTTCCCAGCGTAGCGGCAGGTAAAGGATCTGGCTACGCAAGACTAAATAAAACCCGTGTTCCCGCATTGTATATCTATGGTTCCCGGTAGTGTCTTGCCCGCTACAATGGCTCGTCAATTACTCGAATTAGTAAACTCCTTCAGATTAAGTGCTTCCTAGGACGTTCAGTCTAATCGCCAACCTACCGGAAGTCCAATGCAGGCTGTGCAAAACCATTTGCAACCGCGACTGTAATAATTTACTGTTTTCCGTATACTATGAATAAGTCCGTTTTTTTAGTTTCTGCATTTAGCCCCCCTTTGAGATAACCATAGATTACTAGGAATCCCAACAAATGATATTCATTGGAAGGCACATGTCCTGGTGAAGATCCTGGAAATATCTTTTTTGGCCACATCACTGGTAAGATCATTAGATTAATACCTGTAGTTTACCGTGGTAATATTTACTTTAGTGTCCCATGTTCCACTTTTGCTAACATTTCATTCAAAAATATGTAAACAATAATGAGATAATAGCTGAAACAATAAACAACATATAGCTATGATGACACTTAATGACACAATTTCAAATTTTGAAAAATAACAGGCATGTAGTATAACATAGGCTTGAGTTGATTTCTTCTTCCATCTCTTCCAGCAGCCTTTTTCCTCTCGTGAAGTTGCAGTGTCCGTTCCAAGTGTGCACCTTTCTCCTCCCCCAAGTCGTCTCTCCACCTGATCTCGTATCTATATTGTGGTATGGTATGTGTATGGCAATATGGCACAAATTAGCGTACACGATGGTAAATGTGGTCCGTGCCACTTGTGTGGAAAAGAGAGTACAAAATATGTACATCTTGCTGTCAAATCTGATTGCAATGTTGCAGCACTTATTAGAACAACCAAAACCACTCCTAATGAGGCATGCATATGTCATGCTTGTTACAAACAAGCTTCAAGAAATAAAAACAATCCTAATTTCCACCCACGTTGGGAGGAAAAGCCACCCACCACAGTCCTATGTGGTATACTCACCTGCACCAAGGGTGTCTATAGACACAGCAACATTGCTAGCAGACAGGAAATAGAGGAAATAGTAGGAGAGAAGGTAGTCACAAACACGAGCATGTCAGTAGACAGTGACGGAAGCACACCTCTCTGCCAGGATCACTACTGTCTTGTTCGCACCAGAGTAAAGGCCCCACAACCATGTGAATCTTGCAATTGCAAACCTAAGCAAGTAGAGAAAAACTATTTTAGGCATTGCTCATCGCCAGAAGTCTTAAATTCCTACTTAAATGTGATCAGTGGGGAAAAGTCTACACTAACAGCTTCAAGTAAAATTTGCATGTCCTGTTATAAATTGTTTAATGGAATAAAAAAGCAGTTAGCTCAAGCAAAGTTCGGTGAGCAGAGTTCTAATTCCACATTGGACGCAGCTGGTGCCCTCATTGCAACTCAAATTGATTCCATTAAGGGTGCAGTACCACCGGAACCTGCGGTAATTAAGCGATTCAGTAGAATACCACAAAACCCGCCCGTAACTCGATCCAATTTACTCTCCGCGAACTGACTATTGTACGCGACTCTCGCACAATTTGAACACGTACCAATTAACTGTACCAGACAATTTACCTCAAAGAGCTTTCACCTCAAAGGACTACCAGTACTGTAGGGCAGAAGCAGCAGCGCAGATAATTAATATTTGTTCACTTTCTAAAAAATATTACTAAACAATATTATAAATCATAACTCCATAGTAGCAGGGCCATAATCAAATACAATATGAAATGAACAAAATCAAAGGTTCTGAAGTATGCAATACTATCAAGGGGATCCAAGGAGCTGTGCCTTCTCATTGACCTCTCTACTGGAGTGCCATGTCCTCTCTTCTAAATAACCAGGATGTATGTAGTATTCTTCCCTTCAGGAGGCATGACTTCTTAGGAGAGCGGAAGGTCTACTATTCTCTCCTCTGGAGAACAAGGAAGCCATGTCTTCTGCTCTGCACTTTTGTTGTGAACCTGCCAGTTGTACACTAGAACCAAGGAGTTGTGCCTTCTCATAATCGGAGCTCATCTATTTCTATGAAGAGCATGCCAGCACCTTTCCTCCTGTTGAGGTAGATCAGACAAAGTACTATGATCTAAAATTTGATTCTGGTCTTATTTTAAATAAATCAATAAAATAATAATTGATAATAAACAGCCTAATTGATAAATATATATTATTGTAGAAAGAAAATAACATTAGTCAATAAAAGTAATAATTCACATTTTCTTTTAACAAATAGCACCAAAAATTCCTGAGAAGTTGAAGTTAACACACTGAAACTGCTTCTAACTTCTACCCGCTACACCAACCTTCTATCAAGCTCTCCAAAGACACCAAAGCAGATGCTTCCTTCAAGTCGCAGCTGCGAGCCGTGATATATCTATTCTAAACGAGTGACTCCAGGCCCCATTAATACGCCGCCGCTTCTTCATTGTCTAGGACCCTCCAGTACATTCCAGAAGTCTTGTACTCTTCCCCGCAGGGCTCACTCGCACAGTAACTCTTCTTTTGTTTTTGCTTACCGGTTCTAATTAGAGCCGCCACCACCCGGAATTTTGCCCACAATAAATTGCGCGCTCAGAGTTGGGGGGCGGAGTTGAAGAATCAAATGAATACGAATCAATAAGTTAGCTTCGTACCTAAAAATCGATATTCAGAAGTACTGGATGACCAGAATGAACTCATATTTTGTACACGGGGTACACTCCACATCTAAAAAAACATAACAACGAGTTTTTTCTTTTAAATAGGATACAAAAAAAAATATATAAAAATATTTAAAAAAATGGAAAACAAATACTAATATCAAAAATACGGCGTTGTTAAGTTGTGGGGAAGCCCCTAGGCTACCGCTGGAAAAAAAAATCGACTTCGTAACTGCAACGGTCGCCTCTGAATATCGCTGAATAGCCTTAAGGTTTGTACCGTTGTTTCTCAGTTCCTGGTCGGTCTTTTTTCTTGAAACTTGGTTTATAAGAGCTGTCTGTTGGTGTCTGTTTCAACTGCAACAACAAAGTAAGCGTACATTGAACAGACAACGAGAAATAAATACATAGCATAACTCCTCCATCTGCGGTTTAGCGCTGCGGTTTCAAGTGGTACTGCACCCTTAAATTAAATTTTGGTCATATCAGTGAAACAGATTACTTTGAACTCAACCTATGCTATGCAGCTCAAACACTTGCCAAATTGATGGCCAAAGATGAAGTTATGCTATTGCCAAATTTTCGTGGGCTTTTCGAAGATTACGTAATGGAGGGGCTTGCTGACTGTGTTCATCTAAACGTAACAAAATCAAAAATACCAACAAATCGATGGATAATCACCAAGTTACATTCTTATTTTGGAGAATTAGTAGCATTTCAATGCATGCACCGCCATGTTGGTACCATAATTTACCACAAGAATTGCAACTTGTTGAAGGCTATATCTACCATACTTAGTCAACACAAAAACCATGTAACAAGGATAAGGCAGTGTTACCTGAATCGCTGGACGGCAACACTGAATCTGGACCACAATCCATTACTGCACAAACAGTTGCTGATGTGGCGCGTCATCTGAATAGCAAGTTACATGAGCAAGCTAAAAAAAATATTATCACATATAAAGACACCGATAGGTACACAAATTTAAATATTACACTGCTGATCAACAATACAGATCCTATACTTTTGGAGTTCATCAAACAATTAACTTGTACCGTTCGAGAAGGTAGGTGTAGGCTATTTGATGCCCAGGAAACAGAGGCTAGTGATGCTAAAAAAATTAGACATTTCTATATTTTGTGTGTTCTCTTATTTAATGCCAATCATGCCTGTAGTGCACCCCTTCACGTACTACTAACCGAAACAATTCTATGTCATGGAGGAGACCAAGTATTAGTACAAATAATGAATCGAATTGGTGCTGTTGCATCACTGGATACTAGCAACAGGCTAGCAACACATGTCGTTCAAACTAGATCTGTTAAGGGAATAAAGCCATCATTAATACCAAATGCACTTACGATAGTATCAGTGGACAATATTGATATACTACAACCACATGCTGTAGTATCCAGTTTAGACGCCACCCGAAGCTGGCACGGTACATCAATTCAAGTCATGCAGCCAATGCCAGAGACATGTTTACTTTGGCCACAAGAAACGGTGACTATCAGTCCCCAGCCAGACCAAGCTTCCCCTATACCAGTTCATCTTTCTAAACAGAGACGAAGAACAGTGAAAGAACCAGGATCACTCCACGGGAATGTTACCCAATCTCAAATGAATATGAATTGTGATATTACATACGAATACAATACCCAAAAACCTACCATGAATAATTTTGTACTCCAACACAATGAAAAAATTACTCTGGACCAATATCTACAAGATATACACCTAGGGATGTTATTGAAACACTTTAATAAATCCAAGGATAATCACTTACCATCCATTACATCCCTTATTCACTGTCTACATAAGCAAACACATGAATCTGAGTCCTCCAAAGTGGTGTACGTAGACATTTTGAGTGAGAAGGCTGACAGCAAAGAAACGTTGCTCAAGGTCATTGGGAATCTACATAAAATATTTATTAATGAATTGGGTCAAAAATGGGTAGTGGTGGTAGGAGATGCCAAAGTGTATGCAGTGTTGCAATCTATTCGAACAGAGTATGGGGACAATGTGAAGTGGCTTATTCCCTTTCCAGGTGATTGGCACATAATGTACAAATACCACAAAGTGCTAATGAAGCCATATGCCGATGTGGGGCTCATGGATCTTGCCAAAGTCTCAGGATATAGATCTGAAACATTAACATCGTTACGAACAGCAACAAATTTTCGAAGGACCCATTTGTTTATATTACAATGCTTTGAAGCCTTTTACAGATATTTTTTGACTACTTTCTTTGAAAATCAAATAGCAGTAACTGACTTACCCAACACAATCCAGGGTCTTCTGTCACATTTTCAAACCATAGAGACTAATTCTTCCTTAGAAGATTTCAGAGTCAATGTTAGTCCCACACTCGTACAGACCACAAACTTGCACTTCAAAGAGTTTATAGCGTTTCTTGATGAAAGAGCTGCACAGCAAGATAGTCTAGCATTTTGGAAAAAGTTTGTTTTTCAAGACTGTCTACCATACATTTCTATGTATTCATCTGTGAGATACAGAAATTGGGACATGCGAACTGCCAGCCTTAAACAACTAGTAGGGGTGTATGCAGCTTTTGACAGAAGAACGTATGAGGAACTTATTCCACGACATTTACATGATATTGCACTCTTTCAAGACTTCTTGACACAACACTTCAAAAACGGGGGGTTTTCAGTTCGGTTGTCTGAAACAGACTGGCGTGGCATTGCCTTAGATGAGTGCCATGAAATGTCCATCAACAAAGACGCTAAGCTAGCTGTCATTAGGCCAGCCCCAGACAAAATGAAATCGATTGCCAATTACCTTCCGTTCAGAGCTAAATGTGTGAACAATTTGACAACTCAGATCCTGCCTCCCAAAACAACCAGCACAGGTTGCTATACTGTAACCACTAGGAATAGAGTCTCCGAGGAAAATGTGAGAGTCATGCTTGCAAAGATAATATCTACAGGTATGTACGAGAATGAGCTCACCAACCAAGGGTTATGGAACATTTTTGAAAGTAAAAAAGCCTCACCTGAGCAGGAACATGACTTGCTTAGATTTAGATGTATAGGCCAGGAATCATTTGAGCAGTTTGTGAAATACCGGTTGTTGAATGAGCCCAGTACAGAAGCGCCTATCAGGAAAAAGAGATTACACACATTTACAGTAACTGCGGTTCAAAAGAAAAAAATAAAACAGTCCGAGAAGGAAAAAAAATTGCACATCACTTTTTGAAGAGACAGTTGGCCTGGGCAGTAGACAATAATATCACACCTACAAATAGCATGTGTGGGCGGAGAACATAGAGAGAGACAGAGTCAAGAAAGAGATGAAGAGAAAGTCAAGAGATGAAAGAAGATAAAGAACATTGCATGAAGAGAACATTTGTGTTGTGTCATGAATAACAATTCTGTACGTATTATAAGCATAGTGTGATTTATGTATGTATGCGCATGTCATTTTGTTTGGTTCTATCCCGGACTTCCGGTGACCACACCTCATTTTATTTGTACACATGCGTGTCCCTTAGTACTTAAACTACGACACGCATGCGTCCATTCAGTTCCCCTATGACTTAGTTAAACCCAACCACTGAATTAATACTTCAGGCGGGCTAGCTTACCTTGGGAGGAACTCTGGTGGCAGCGGTCATCAGAGTCTCTAAGGAATAGTTGTTGGAGGCTTCGGTGGCTTACCTTATCGTTGAGTGCTGATCCTTACCTGTGGGCCTGAGTACTTACCTTGCCTGAAGTGAGTGACAGTGGTATCAGACTTCCAACCCACAATTGGCGGCAGCGGTTGTGAAACGAACTTCTCCTACGCTATTGAGTCGAGCTACCCTACTTCCCTACGTCTACGTCCGATTTAACACTCGGATTGACCAAGACTGTGTGCATACGTTGGCCTACTGTGTGCGCCTGACTGCTGCTACTACCGATTTAACACTCGGAAGCTTCGCGGCTCGATTTCGCTCACTACAAGCCACTGGAACGCCATTATTCGTCATCTTCTACCCCATTTGGAGCTCATCACACGTGGAACATTTGGAACTTTGCTAAGTCGACGTGTCATATTTCGTGTTTGTGGTTTCAAATTTCGTGTTTATTACTTGTAGTTTCAAATTTCGTGTTTGTCACTTGTGGTTTTAATTGCTGTTGATTGTTTTCTGACACCTTGAGTTTGTTGTGCTTTCGTGGCATAGTTGTTGGTCTTGTGACTCATTAGGCTGAAGTTAAGTCATTGTTATTGGCTGTGATCATTCTGTTGTGTTTCTCTTGTAAACCGCCTTGCGTGTGTGTGCGTTTAATTTTTGTTCTTTTGTTGTGTGTGTCTTGCAGGTCCTCTCTTCCTTTGGATCACCTGGATGAGCCAGAGGGAGCAGCCTGACAGAAGGTGCAAGAGCAAGACGCAATCCCGGGGTCTGAGTGTTCTTGAGTTTGCCAAGGCGGTAGTCCCTTCAGCTTCTAGGTCAGATAGTAGTAGTATAGTTGTCTCCCCAGAAGGGATCCGTGTCAGTAGTGCGTCAGATAGTTATTCTAGTACTACGCCTGTGCCTGCTAGGTCAATATTTACAGATACAAGTTTGACTGATAGTCTTGTTAGGTCTGAAGGCAATACGCCTGTTAGTGATATTTCTCCTTCTTTGAGTGACATCAGTGGGCGTGGTTCTCATAGTATTGCCTCGGTTGTTGATAAACTTAGGCAGGTTGATAGTGGGTGTGACCTTGTTGGTGAGTCTGATAGGACACTTGAATCAGATAATTCAGTACCATATCCCATGATGTCAGATGACGAACGTGATTTAGAGAGTGGGCGTGGTGCTCATTCTAGTGGTTTGAGTGAGGATATGCATGCCTTGCTCCGTGGTTTAGTAACTGAGTTTCGCTCAGCTGTTTCCATTCCTGATAGATCTAGGGAAAGCATGCAGGAAATGGAATTGTCAAGACAGATAAACTCGCTGGCTCCTCACAAGGATGGAGTCGATATAGCCAAGTATTTGCGCAAGCTGGAGGCAGATCTCAGAGACCTGGGCTGCCCAAGGCGTCGCTGGAAGACAGTCCTGCTTCAAAAGCTTCAATCTAAAACGGCTTCTTCTATAGTAGCTGGCATTGATAGAGAAGAGACCAATTATGAACAGCTCAAGGATATTCTGATGGAGGCTCTTGGCTTTAGCTTGACTTCACTGGGTGCTAAGCTCACAACCGCATTTGCTAGCACTACTAGATCGATGAATCCTTTAGAAACCTATGTGCACCTAAAGAGCTTGATGGATTCAGTTGATATGTTGTGTAAAATGAAGGAGGAGTTACTCCTATTCTTTGCCTATGCTACCTATCGTGCGTCTAGGCCATTAGCACAAAGAGCAATAATGGACCAAAGAGAGTTTGCGTCTTTCAGGGACTTGAATAAATTTGCATTGTCCATCAATTCCATTGACTCAGACTGGGTCTCTGGATTTGGTCGACACAACAGGCCTGGTAATGTTAGTGGTGCTATTGAATGTTTCAAGTGCCACAAGTTTGGGCACAGGTCTTATGAATGCCGTAGTAATGTGTCTAGCAGTAGTAACAGTAGTAGTGGGTCTGGTAATAGTAGTGGTAGGACTTCCTCAATAGTCTGTTTTACCTGCCATGAGCCTGGTCATAAGTCACCAGATTGCCCGACCAAGAAAAGCGGTGGTAGTTCTGACACTAGGTCTGAGAAGGCTGGTGTCCGTAGAGGCAGAACTTTCAATACTAATTGGGTGTCTGTCCGGAATGGAGCCCCTCATGTGATGGGATTTGTAAACGGGACTAAATGTAAGATTGTACCAGATACCGGTGCCGAAATATCCATAGTGCCCGGTTGCTTAGTCTATGGTGACCAACTAACTGGAGAGCAAGTTGAGGTTAGAGGTTGGGATGGTAGGCCAATGACTTTGGATACTGCCATTGTTGATTTTGCGTTCAAAGGAAAGTCGTTTAGTTCCCAGGTGGCTGTTGCACACAAGGACAGTCTTTGTGGTTCTGTGCTGTTCTCTGTTCCTATGGAGACAGCCACAGCAGAGCATCTCTTGTTGGATGCTGCCTCTAAGTCAGATGTTTCTGGCTTGGGGGCAGGGCAATTACGTGGTACCCGTAACATCCAACCATCCACTCGGGTGGATGCCTGCTCTAATGGCATTGTGGAGGAGGCCCCAGAAACCTCCTCTGCTCCTGCCATTACTCAGGAAGAGACAGTCAACGTGAGAGTTGTGACTAGGAGTAAGTCCAAGAAGTTAGCAGAGAAAGAGATGCATGATGATGTTGTGCATGTGAGTGAGTCTAATCCCCAACCATTCGATTCTGATGCTGAATTTAATAGGCTTGCAGCCATTGATCTATCTTATGATCCCCCAATAGTAGGTGATGGGCATGTGGTCAGTGTCTCTTCGGGAGTTGAGCTTCTTCAGGGTTCTGACGAGGATGGGGATGGGGCTGGTGTTGGTGGTTGTGCTGTTAGTGACGGGCATGATGGTCCTTCTCTTTCCCATTCTAGTGACTCTACTGATAGCACAGTTGCTGTCCCTGCTGACCTTGATTTGGCTTGCCCCCAGACTTGTGAATTGGGTGGTGTGGATGCACTTACACAAGCTGTGAATTGTGATGAATCTTTAATTCCTCAGAGGAATTTAGCAGATAATAGTTTGAATGGTTATGCCTATCCTGATGGTGTTCTGACCCATACTGTTTTGGTGAATGATGCCCCTGTTAGTCGTGTCGTGGTTCCCAAGAGTCTTAGGATTAAAATCCTGACGTTAGCCCACGACAAATCCTCTCATATAGGTGTTAGGGGTATGAGGAGAATGATAGGTAAGAGATTTACCTGGCCTGGTATCCACAATGACATTGCTAGCTTTGTGAAATCTTGTGATACTTGTCTGCGGGTGAACAATGCTGGCAATCGTAAGTCCAAGATGGTAGAAAGGAGAATTGTGTCTGTGCCATTTGAGACAGTGGCCGTTGATTTGGTCGGTCCCTTGCCCAAGGCCAAACGTGGTGTTAGATACCTATTTACATACGTTTGTTTGGCTAGTAGGTGGCCTGAGGCCATCCCTATGCGTACTGCCTCAGCCACGGAGTCAGCACAGTGTTTCCTAGATATAATCAGTAGGACAGGTATCCCCTTGAAAGTCCTATCTGACAGAGGCACTATCTTTCTCAGCAAGTTGATGACTGGGCTATGCGAGATGCTGGGTATAGATACTATTGCAACTTCTCCATATAGGCCTCAATCCAATGGGGTTGTGGAGAGGTTGCATGGCACTTTGAAGCCAATGTTGTCTAAGGCCATGGATGCTGGCGTTGACTGGTCAGTGTTCCTTCCCCTGGCTCTCTTTGCCATACATCAAGTCCCCAATCGTGATGTAGGCTTCTCCCCACACTGTCTAGTCTATGGGAAAGATGTTGTAGGCCCCCTTGATGTGCTATACAATGGGTGGGTCAATAGAGAGTTTGAGGGCATTGATGTGGATGAGTGGCTCCTTAGTCTTAATGACAGGCTGGCAGTGATACATGACATTGCTGTTAGCAATGAGTCTGTGAGTAGCAGTAAGCGTGCTCTTGCCTTCAATAGGAATAAGAGTGAGAAACCCTTGGAAGTTGGGACCAAGGTACTTATGAGAGTCCCTGGTATGAAGGCTGCATTGCAGGCAGCCTGGGAAGGCCCTTACCATGTTGTGGACAAGTCCAGTAGGGTCACTTATAAAGTCTCAAAGGGTGATGATCATCCTGTTAAGATTGCTCACCGGGATAATCTGAAACTGTATGTAGATAGGCCTCTCTCAGTGAATGCTGTTACCCTAGTTGCTGAGGAGCAGGGTATTGACCAAGAACTACTAACTTGTAAGGCTACTTTGAGTGAAGATAAGTGCCCAGGGTTCCGACAGTGTGATCTCGACAGCCTGTTGCGTGACCACAGCAGTCACTTCAGTGACTCTCCTGGCTTTTGCTCAGCAGGTACCTGCAAGATTGAGCTTGCAGACTGCGCTGCTATAGTAAACTTGCCCCCTAGGCAGATCCCTGCAGGCATCAGAGATGCTGTGAAATGTGAAATTCATAAGTTGCTCAAAGATGGTATTATTGTCGAATCTAGTTCTGCCTGGGCCAGTCCTTTAGTTCCTGTTCGCAAAAAGAATGGGAGTGTTAGAATTTGTGTGGATTTCCGCCAATTGAATGCAGTAACACCTCTGAGGAGGTATTGGCTTCCGTCCCTTACCGAAATTTTAGAGCAGGTTGGGCCTAATGTTTGTCTGTCCACCCTTGACCTCACTGCTGGCTTTCACCAGCTAGAAATGGATGAGGATTCCAGTGAGTTCACCACCTTTGTATGTCCCTTTGGGAAGTATAGGTATCTGAGGATGCCTTTCGGGCTGAAAAACGCCCCTGCAATCTTCCAGGCAGTCGTGGAAAATGTCCTCAAACCAGTTAGTGATTGTTGCAGAAATTATGTGGATGACGTCATCATCTACAGTAGTAACTGGTCTGACCATCTATCCCATCTTAGAAAGGTTATTGAGTGTTTGGGTGCTTCCGGTTTTACCATTAAACGTAGGAAATGTTGTTTTGGTCGTAAACATCTCATGTATCTTGGTCACAAAATTGGCGCTGGCCAGTTAGCAGTGCCTGAGCATAGAGTACAAGCCTTAGCCAACTTTGCTAGGCCCCAGACTAAGAAGCAGCTTAGGTCATTTCTAGGCTCATTCTCATACTATAGGAGATTCATCCCCGGGTTTGCGGATTGCTCAGCTGCGCTGACTCCGGCTGTGTCCCTCAAGGCTCCTCTCCGGGTTGTCTGGACGGAGGAGATGGACCTCATGTTTTGTAAGTTGAAGCATTTGTTGTCCCAGTCATGTATGTTAGTCATTCCAGCACCAGATGACAGAATTATTCTCTACACGGATGCCTCTGGAACTGGAGTAGGCGGGTGCCTTCATGTCGTTCAAGGAAAGGATGAGCTTCCGGCAGGATTTTTCTCCAGACAATTGAAACCGGCAGAGAAAAATTATTCAGTTTCCGAATTAGAGTGTTTAGCAATAGTAGCCAGTCTCAAACATTTCGAGTATTTTGTGTATGGCAAAGATGTATTAGTTGTTACAGATCATAAGCCATGTCTAGCTCTGATGGATGGGACGTCATTGAACAAGAGGCTGCTCAGATTTGCCCTGTCCCTGCAGACGTACCAGGCTACTATTATCTACAAGCCCGGAAAAGATCTTGCCAATGCAGATGCCATGAGTAGGCAGTGTTGGACTGAGTTACCCTCAGATGCCGCCCATGGTGAATCAGATTCTCCTCCAGGTCGAATCTTGGCGGGGGGAGTTGTGGGCGGAGAACATAGAGAGAGACAGAGTCAAGAAAGAGATGAAGAGAAAGTCAAGAGATGAAAGAAGATAAAGAACATTGCATGAAGAGAACATTTGTGTTGTGTCATGAATAACAATTCTGTACGTATTATAAGCATAGTGTGATTTATGTATGTATGCGCATGTCATTTTGTTTGGTTCTATCCCGGACTTCCGGTGACCACACCTCATTTTATTTGTACGCATGGGTGTTCCTTAGTACTTAAACTACGACACGCATGCGTCCATTCAGTTCCCCTATGACTTAGTTAAACCCAACCACTGAATTAATACTTCAGGCGGGCTAGCTTACCTTGGGAGGAACTCTGGTGGCAGCGGTCATCAGAGTCTCTAAGGAATAGTTGTTGGAGGCTTCGGTGGCTTACCTTATCGTTGAGTGCTGATCCTTACCTGTGGGCCTGAGTACTTACCTTGCCTGAAGTGAGTGACAGTGGTATCAGACTTCCAACCCACAGCATGCTTGGTCCTATCTCTAGCTATCCCAAAGCCCTCATGGGAACCGATGGATTACCATACAAATCCTCAAAGAGCTCAACCACACCTTACCTAATCCGAAGATATGATGATGCTCCACTCATTCTCACACAGCTTCCTTGGGTCCCCTCGTCAGTCATCTTAGAGGGAATGTTCATGATTATGACTCCTCCGGTACCTACAATGGAAACAATGAGAGAGTATGCAGTTATGCTGCTGGTAAGGTACATCCAACCCCATTACAAAGGTGGTGTAGTGCAAGTGCATGTTCTATTTGACAATCCTGGGAGTTTACCGGAATCTCCAAAGTCGCTGGAACAAAAACGACGAGATTTGGGCAGAGAAAAACAGCTTGCTCATCATCAATGCACCAAATTCGGTAGCCTCACTAGGATCCCAGAACATTGGATACCAACACTGGCATGCAGGGTATGTAAGAAAAGCCTAACTCATTATCTTGCACAGGATTTCCTTGAGCTAGTGCCAACTTTCATGCCAGCACATAATGTTGATCAAGAGTTTTTCACCAATGTTGATGGGGATACATACAGTACCAACACAGAGAGCGACGTGATGATTAGACCAACATTTACATCTAATGCTGATGAAGCAGATACATGTATATGGTTGCATTCACTGCATTCTGTTGGCAACAGAATTTTGGTGTTCAGCCCAGATACGGACGTGTATCACATTGGATTGACACAACTTCATGGCAAGCACGTGATCATCCAGTTGAGCAAAAGCCTCAAAGTCTCACCAAAACTGTTGGATCTGAATGCTCTCCTTGATGCTGTTGAAAAAGACCCTGACTTAAGCAGCATTCCAGTACCACTCAAGCCACAGGTGATTCAAAGTTTATTTGTATGCAGTGGGTGCGATTATAATTTCTTTTTTCGTTGGAGTCGGAAAATCAAGTTTTTTGTCAGCTTTTTTTCAATATGCAACTTTCATTGCTGCAGGAGTAGACCCAATAGGATCTATGGGATCCATTTCCTTGAATCGTAGTGATTACTCACTATATTCATTTTTACGCCTAGTAGGCTGTGCATACTTTCGGCTGCATGCATCGGTGTTTGAGCATACTTCACCAGTTGCTCTATACAACTCAATATCCAGTACAGGAGACATCTGGGACACTCACACTAAATGGCTGGATTTAATTAGGAATGGTGTGTGGCTCAGAGCAGACAGTGAAGCTAACAATGTACCCACTGCGGAAGCACTACGATTTCACTGGTATCGGTGTCTATGGGTATTGGGACTCTGGAATTCTTCCACCAACAATGAAATTCAACTACCAGGTATGCATAATGCTTTGAATTACACTTGACGATGCAAGTCTAATAGAAAACATAATACTATTTGGGTTTTTCTTGGGCCTTTTGCTAAATTAGATCAAACTCAGAGGTATTTTATACAGTTTGCTTTAATGAAATGCTACATCATCCCAGCAGATTGGGTTGCTAATGTCATTTTAGACCAAATATTTTTTTGCTGGTGTTACACCCGATTTAACCTTAACATCCAAAACACACACACACCCTCAGGGGTGGCATAATATTCATACCCATGAAGCAGGTACTCATGAAGTATCTCTTTTAATGTTAATATTTTCTTTTGACTATTACTACAGAACTTACAGAATATGGCTGGCTCAAGAAGGAAGATCAGTTGGAAGTTTTGTGGGACACTCCTGAGAATATTGCCCGAGCAAAGCAAAAAGTTGATGCCGTTCTGAATGGATGCAGGTGTAGAACTGGCTGCCACACAAGACGGTGCAGTTGCCGCAAGCACAACAATTGCTGTGGTCCAGGCTGCAGATGCATTGGCTGCAACAATGTGACATCCACCAGAGAGCAAACAGAGAATGAAGGTGAAGGTGACGATGAGATTGAGATGAAAGACTTGATGGAGACACTACCTGATGAGTCCACTGACGACAGTGAAAGTGAGATTGAGGTCACTGAAGAAGATCAATTTTTGGTGAAGACAGTGATGATGAAACTTGCAATTGAACATATGTGTGTATTAGTTATAATTGTATTAGATGTTGTGGTTTTCAGACTGAATTTGTAAAAGTAGGCCATTTACTGGAAAGTGAAGTTTTTTAAATAAAATATATATTAGGTGGTAGCCTAAACATTGTGCAATGAAATGCTTAAAAAATATTGTGTTCCTTACGTTAGGACATCACAGCTTGAGTTAAAGTACACGGCAACTAACAACGTAAGCCTGAATTGAAATACTCCAAGCGGTCTATAATACTAACATGAACGTTTTTCTACTTATAATAGTAAGGAAAACGCGTACTTACCTCTAGTAGATCCAAGGAAACACAAGTTACAGTCAAAAGTATACGGACACCGCCCTAAAACTCAAGAGACCTCAGATACACTGTCAGCCATACTTTCTGCTCCAACGGGATGGCGGGTAATGAGCGCGCAACAATAGGAATTACCGGAAGCTACACGTTGGCGATTAGACTGCGTTAGCTTATATTCGTGCACGTCTGTTTCTATTTTCGGCTGTAAAAGGTAACTTCAAATACCAAGATAACCTAAGTACTTATGATTGTATTATCACAATAATATTAGTAACGTACGCTGCACTCTTCCAAACTTGTTGTAGCCAAACTTGTTGTAGCCATTAATTCTTTTGACTCTAATATACAATATACGCCAACAATTTTTAAACATTTACATTGCTACTTAACTAGTGATGATTTCTTAGTTTATAGTAACAAAGAATATGTACTAGATTATTATATATAATTATATACATTACATTTTTGTTGCGAGATATAAACATTACAAAAGCCTTTAAGGAAAACCACTTTAATAGCTTCAAAAAATAAGTAAATACTACATGAATCACAATACAATTGAGATGAGAATATAGCTACTTAAAAGCGAGAGGAAAAAAATGGACAAAATAAACTGACATATTCCTCAACTAAACAAAGAAATCGGCAATTAAGTAAGGTATTCACTGATTGAATTAATAAGTCTTTTTACATGGCCCTCATGAACAATGAGATCACCTGTACTAATACTTGTACTATTTCTTGTTGTCACTGGATTAGCTGCAGTTGGACTAGCTGCAGTATACTCCTGACAACTGATATCTTCACTCCAACTCCCATTAGAACATGTCACTTGTACTTGTGGAGGATTACATCTCTGGGAAATAATCCAAGTTCCATTGAAATGGAGAGTGTAGTTTCTGTCTTCAATATTATCGTTGAATATACGAATACCTGTACATAACAATGAATATTCACATTTTGCTATAACCTATTATTGAAGTTTAGATGCACATCAAATGTCTCTGTTTATATTGCTAAAGCAAGTTTATAAAGTTTACATTTTTAACAATCCTTTTTTTGTTTCCAGTATAGATTCAACCATTACTCTAGCAGTAGCAAATTACCTTTTGTAAAACTTAGGTAGTTCTGACAATGAAAGAAGTGAATTGTATAGGAATCATTCAGTAGTATTGGTCCAGACACTGCCATTCTTTCAGATCCTATTTGGTAGAAAACACTGCCGATATCTCCTTCCACATTAGGATATACTGACACTCCTCCATTTTGAGATACTGTCAGTGTTTTGGTAACAAATCTACACTAAATAGTGCATTTAATTATTATTATTTTGTATTAGTTTATAGTTGCATTTTACCCAACATGCATTGCAATTGTTATTAAAATTTTCAGAGTGAGCATCCACTTATAACCTAGTATCATTTAGCTAGCATTGGCATGTATACTGTTCTGATTTGTTATCCATGTATTCATAGAAATACTACAGCATGTGAGTATGTTCTAATAAGGAGTCCTACATACAAGTTGATACAAACACTTACTGATAAACCTGATCTCTATAGTCAGAGTTTGCCCATTGCAGTCCATTTGAGTCCCATTTAAACTGATTGGATCTGATACAGCAGCTAGTACATTAATGTATGTAGGACTTAAATCAGTTACATTGAATACAAGTGTGGTTTGTTGAAGTGATCGATTCATTATTCCTGTTTGAGATAGACTAGATATGAGTGACAATTGTTCTGTCTCAGACTGTGTTGTCCACATCCACCCCATTCTTCCACTAGTGACACTGCATCTGTAAATTGCACTATCACCAGGACAAGCTGGACTTCTCTCTAGTACCAGTTCTCCTTTATTACACAGAAATATCAATATTAAAAGTTGTTTTTTTTTTGGCTTTCTTTAGCTAATACCGTTCACTATCAAGAACAAGCTGTTAATTGGGCGTGTTCGGACTACCCAACGTCCGGTCGCGGACAGGAATAGTCTCATTATTTAGAAATTATGTAAAAATTGCACTCACATGTGTTAGCCCACAATGTTAACCTCAATTTTATTAAAGTAGGCGTAACTAGAATGTATACAGTAGTATGGATGTGTGGCTTTCATTAATTCGTGTAGTACACATGAAGAGTTTGTGGTTGTCCAGATGGGAGAAGTAGTAAACCAATGCAACACAAGTCCAGTAGTTATTTAAACATTTAGATTGATATTCATTTCCAACATAGCTGCATCTTTTGACTTTACATAATGTAATACTGAACAACAGTTTTTTTTGACAAAAAAAAGAAAAAAGACTGCAAAATAAAATACATTCCCAAAATTGCACCCATTCTAAAATGTGACAAAGTTGATCCAGTTACTATTAATTTATCGACAAAATTTCGATTTCAGCAAAAAGTGGAAATGTCAGATTAAGTTTTAATTAACACTATTATTGGCTGTAAAAAAACAAGAAAATTTGCTATTGCTATTCAATGTAGAGCAGTGGCGTTAAATATTTCTGAAATTTCTTTACATTACTTTTTACTTTAAGAGATTACTAGTGTAATAATTTTATACAAAGAAACATAAATTATACGACAACATTTCCTCCGAGTTTATTTTATTAGACCTATGACTTCTATTTGGATTTAAATATCAGTAGGTCTTATGTATAAATATTTCAACAATTATACGTTTATATATTAGGTTAAGTACAGGTATTCTTGTGAGATGATAAAATCAATAAATATGTTAAGCTGACCCAAAATAATCCTTTACATTAAATGATACATAATAATGTCATGTAATTATATCTTTTGTCCACATTAATACTTATTTAATGCATACATTCTTCACTAATAAATCTTTCTAGTATTGAAGCGTGAGTTTATAATTTATTGTGAATTTTTCATTTGATGACGGTAAAGACATCGTATATGTACTAGATTGAATAATTGGAAAGACATAGCACATAATATCAAAGTTTGGTTGTAATACTATTTTTCTAACGACATTTACTAAAATTGGTTATACATTCCTATTATTTCTCAATTGTAGCCCTCAATAAATAAAAAAAAAATCACAAGCATAATATACACAGTAGTTAGATACATGGCTTCAAACTATGAGTGAGTAGGTTCTACCAGGAGAACATTGTCAATAACACTAACTATGACTCCAACACAGCTGCCTCTTAGTCTAGTATGGTTTCTTTTTAAATAGTTAAAACAAATACAACATTTTTTACTTAAAATATTCTATCAATTTCTATACCAAAACCAATGTGAAAATTTTTATGGACTATTTGTCATATACAGTAGAATGTCAGTTATCTGGACACAATGGGACCAGAGGGTGTCCAGATAAGTGAATATTCGAATAACTGAACTCTGTCGGAGAGGTTGACCTAAGTCAGTGTTGGGGGTAAGCCAATGTACATGTTTTACTAATACAGCTGCTGCTATGGTTAAAAGCAGCCTCCAACTAACTTTTTTTTTTGATAAGCAGCATACTTCCAGCTTGTCCTTAATGCTTACACCACTCTTTTCCTCTTGCCTGTAGCCAGTTTCTGGATAACTGAAGTCCAGATAACTGACATTCTACTGTAGCTACAATTCTCTCAGACCCTGGTGGTCCACAATGCAGATGTAGCTAACTCAATTATGTGGCAAAAATTACTTACATCTATCATTTTAGAACAAGGTATTGTTCATTAGCTCAAAATCTATGAGGTAATATTTTGTAGCTTACATTTAAAATATATATAAAAATACTCGGTAGCTTGTCTATAAAGATCAGCAGTGATTGAATCATTTCATGTAATTTAAGTTTATAGCTGAAGTGACCCTTCTTCTTGTGCTTGGATAGAAAGTCTGACTAGTTTTAAGTGGTTATTTTAGACCTCTAGAACTTTAAAAACTGTAGTACACACAAGCTTGCTATGAAATCTAAATCAGTTTCAGTATGTTTCACATTCAAGCAGCATGTATTTACTATATATGAGTAGTGGTGTAGTTAGCTAAAGTAATTCAGGGGAATGTTAATGAACTGAATGGAATCTGGTTCTCTAAAGACTGGCTAAAAGAGTCAGACAGAGAGACAACAGACAGACAGAAAGATGGATGGCTGGACAGAGAGATGAACATGATAAATAGACAGATAGATACATTTCTACATGATATAGATAGATATATAGTATAAAAAGTACATATATATGTATATAAATGGATAATTATCATGGTATTGTGGATTAAATATGTACATACTGTTTTGATAAGTGAAACAAAAAAACAACAACATCAGTTACTTAGGAAAAGTGTTAGTTAAATGTTTCAAAATTTTTATGTAGCTAAGCAGTACCAGTTTTAATACACAACACAGTCTCTAAACGTCTGGCGTAGCCAAACCCTGTACCTCTAGCGCAGCGTTTAGATAACACCAGACTATTTCTTGGCAGAGCGCCAAATAATTTTTAAGATAAATGCATTTGGATGGACACAAACTGCACTATACACTACGAGAGTCTATCAACAAGTATAGCTAGTTATCAGTTTTGTAGGACTCCCAGTGAAATTGAAATTTGAAGTTATTGTTTTTGCTATTATTTTTTGTTTAATTACCAACAAGTACTCCTCACTTTACATTGTCAACTCTAATTATCAGCAGAATTTACGGATTTTGTTATGGTTGTCAATGAACTCTTTTCAGGCAGTGCATATGCATAATGTAGCTATGTTGTACATTTTTGTGTATAATGTATTTCATGTAATACAAGCTAAGGGGAGGTGTAACAATTTAGCTCATTCCAAGGATACTTTATTTGAATGGCCGGATACCACGAGATGCTCGTAACTAAGATACGTACAAATTTAGAGTACAAACCATTCTGATTAGCTTATTATAGAATGGTAATTATAACCACACTTTATGGTATTTTAATGCACTCAATGCCTTTACCTATGAAATCTAATTAGATGGCTCAAACTTAAAAATAACGGGATATGGGAGCTCTTTAGCTACCATACCTGAGTGCATAAGAAATTGTTCAGTCAGTCATTAATTTCTCCTTGGTTTTTCCTGACATGTGATGCAGTCAAATAAATTGGCTAATAATGAGCAAAATATTTATTACAAAATAAAGCACTTATGGTAGCCTAAAGTTGGAGCCTTCTACCTAGAATTACCCACATGGTGCATCATGGCAGCTATGACAAAGATCCCAGTAACTTATCATCATTTAATTAAGAAGTCTGATAATTTGTAAGACCTCCACAACATTCAGATCATGTCAAGTAATACCAGAGAGATAAGCAATGAAATTTCCTTCATTATAAGGGTAATAAGGAAAGAGTGTCCATTGACTAAAACCAACTTCATAAAGTATAAAGTGTTGAAAACTTAGTTTTTCTGCTCAATGGACCCATTCAGGCCCGTAGCCAGATGTTCGCATTGGGGGGTTGGGATTATAAGACGCAATAAGCCACACCTACTTTTGTTTCCTCGTTAATTCTTCTACAATACCAAAAAAACGAAAGATAAGTGTACTAATTTGTTCTAGCTAGGTATTCAACGTCAAAACTATAATTCATTAAACACTGTTGATATTCGAGAGAAAAGCGGTATTATTCTCGTGTAACTAGGCTTCTAACAACTACGGTGAGCTGTATATAAACAGTGCAACATTAATTCGCCTTGTTCGTACTACAAGTTATTTAATAGTACGGCGTGTGAACTGCCCGTTCAAAATGTATTGGAAAAATCGAGTGAAATAATACTGGACAAAGTGAAATGTCACGGTAGCTTAAGTAACAGTAATTGCGCAAACATGCAGCTCTAGTCTTGGAAATGTACAGTTGTAGTTTCTAGTTAGAGACAACGTCATTCTTTAGCGCAGAAGCTATACCCCTATTAGAGTTTTTTTCAACAAATTAGGAGGAGCCATCGATTAAAGCTAAGTTCAAGAGAAAGTTTATCCTGAAGTACAGAGATAGTGACTGCACTATACATAGTAGCCACACTGTAAATGATCTTTAGCTTATTGTAGTCTCGTGCAGTTTTATAAAGCTGGCCTACTATTAGCGTGTGATAGCATGGGTAACCGAGCTATTCGAGATTAATAGCACGAACAACGCGAGCGCTATTGATCCTTAATAGAACAGGTTACCCGTGCTATCACTCGCTAGTAGTAAGTCAGTGTGTTTTTTTTAATCATTTGCAGTGTAGCTACCCTAGATAGTGCACTTACTATCTGTATGTTTGAGGTTTAATTTTCTCAGACACTTCCGACGGCTCCCTTTATAATATGTTGAAAAAAATCCGTTGCTTGTGCTATTAATATCGAATCGCAACTATATAAAGAATAGATGTAACGTAGCAAGCTTTACTCATGCCGATATGAGAGCGAAATTTTGTATCCAAGGAGCTGAATGATGTTTATTAGGTCACTTTGACTCAGACTAGGCCAGAAACAGCAGATAATTTAAGCTCAGGTTCAGCACGATTGAACAGATGACTATATTCCAGAAGTTATATGTGGGCTGTGGCTAAAATGTTTACTTCCGGTCACTCTAAAGGGGGGTTCGATCGAACCCCTCGAACCCCCCCTGGCTGCAGGTATGCCATTTAGGGCATTACCTTTATAAGGGACGGGGTCATCAAAGAGAAGGCAATAACATGAGGGTCAAAGTACAAAAGTTTACACGCAAGTCTAAACCAAAACAAATATCCCGACTTTCGAATGTATTCCTGGTAGTGTTCTGACCGCTGCAATAGATCGCAAATCAGTAAGGTAAAGTGTTTCAGAGGACTGAGGCATGGCCTTTGAAGTAGTTTGTGCAAGTCTGTTTCTATTTTCTGCTGTTAAAGGTAAGATGAAATACCTATTAGTTAATATAAGCTAAACCAAATACAGGAAGTTCAAATATAGAATTTGTTAGGACTTATAGTAGTGTCACTAGTCAAGACACATAATAATATAAAATCAATTTGTATCTTTAGGAACAGAAACTCCTTTTATTTGAACTGTGTTGTTGTGCATTGTGCATTTGCACTAGTTACCTAAAATTGGTCATTGTGCATGCTAGGTCACCCTTTAAAGGTGAAGTAGGTGGGGTACATATTAAAATTTGTGTGTGTGTGTGTGTGTATTATTTCAAGGTAGTGTTCACAATTTGAGTGCAGAGCTAGAGCCTCTCATAGATATATTTGGTCTATTACGTTGTCTTAACTGCACCCACTAAACTGGTTCTTAGAGAATAGAGTAGCAAATTATTAGGTAGGTTTTCTAGACTGATGAGCAGACCTACTACATTCTTATTGAGCAGCAATTAACAGATATTCATTAACATTGTGCTAGGATTTTTGTGTACTGCTTAGTGTAACCAGTATGTTGGTTAATCTCCAGAAACTGAACACAATGTAGTAGAGGTTACTTTGTACTCTGGTAAAAGATGTGATAGCAGGGGCATGGCCACAGGGTCGGGTGTGGGTAGGAGGGGAGGGGGGAAAGTCCCCCATTTTATAAGAAGAGGTAGACTAACTATGTAATGTGTAAGACTGGCATACAAAAAATTAAAATCAGATACATATATTACTTACTGCAAAATATTAAGAAGTTTATTATGAGTTTGCATGACTCCAACCACCCAAACTTATAAGGAGCTAGCTAAGCTTCTGGATTAGAGTTGATGAAAGTTGCTTCGAGATGTGTGTGTGGGGGGGGGGGGGGGGGAGGGCACCATGCAACACATACCAATTTATCTCATGAATTTCATTTTAACTAAGCTGAATAAAAGTATATTAAAGTCGTAGAGTAAATTGGTTGATTCAATGATTTAAATATTTAGTAAAGAAATTTCTATCAGTTAATTGTTGTCTATTATGTCTTGGTGAACATGAATTAACATTGGCATAATAGAGTACTCAATTTGAATTAGGACTATCAATAATTCTGAAACAGCCACGATATATATCATATTTGCCAAATGATAGCTGTATATACCAACTGAGTTCTGTAATCTGGTATTGTGAAAATCAATAGTATTTTATTGGTTTTGCAATTTGAATTGAATTCATGAAACAATTCAATTCAATGCTTAGATCTGTATGCGGTGTATCGCTGTAGATAGGATCAGATATTAGACCTTATAAGGCTTACATGTTATATTATCTGGTGCTAGGAGTACTAGTTGTAGACAAAGGTCCTTGTCTTGGTGAAGAAGTCATGTACAGATGTACCGTAAGTGGAGGAGAGTTAGAATGGGAGTGGACCCCAGTAGGAAGACAAAGGGAAGAATATATTGTCTCCTCACTTCTCCAACTACAATCAAGAATATCAACTCGTTTGATTGGAGATATTGCTGAAGTTATCTTCAATGTTACTGAATTTAGCTCATCCACCATTAGTGTTGTAGCTACAGTTAGTAATCCAGAACTCTTAAATGGAACTGTGATGTCTTGTGGTGGGCAATCTCTTACCATAGAAGTTCCTGGAAGAAGTAAGTTAATATCACTAGTTAATGCTACCCTAACTTCATCT
>WLWD01002965.1_pt1 | contig 36203 bp, 22 predicted proteins | sample 6712731 | NCBI WGS metagenome assembly WLWD01 (sample SAMN12718690, study PRJNA576275) | sponge metagenome | isolation source: marine sponge | host: Mycale hentscheli | place: New Zealand: South Island, Marlborough, Capsize Point | collected 2014-11-01 | reverse complement strand
GACAAAGTAATCAAGCCCAGGCAGGCCCTGGCATCCACGAACATTTGTCACCCAGTGTCACCCAGCTCAACTTACCTACTCATATATCACCTTCCCATTGAACTTACCTTACCTTACCTGATCCATGTACTTAATCATATTCATACCTAGCTAAAACCACAGGCTTCAGCCTGTAGTCATTCCCTTATAAGTTTGTGATTATGTATTATTTCTTGTTGTATGATTACCTAAACTCACTGAGTTGTTATTGGTGGGAGCACGCGCTTTGGGGCAGACAGACAAGGCTGCAAGCTAGCGCCAGCGGCTGCGTTTGTTATTTGCTTGCGTCAGCGGGGTCATACACCTGGTCCTTCTCCAACGGGACTACGTGGGCGTGTTCATACTTAGGGCACGCACATTTGGTCCTTCGAGCCGCCACACGAGCCACTCCTGTGATTCAATACTGCCATAGACTGAGGCTCTCTCTTCTATACTGAACTTTGGTGGAGAAGCCTATCTTCATCACTGCTCAGTCGACTAGAGACGCTGAAAGGCCACCCTTACCTGAGTTCCGACAGTTCCTGACCTTTTTTGCTCGCTAAATTTTTTCCGTCGTTTGTTTTCTTTGCTCCAGCCATGACCGAAGACAACAGCTCCATCGACACTTCCGTCATAGATTCACTCAAGCGTAAGAGAAGCCATCGCCGGGGACTCATTACACGAGTACAGAAAAAATTGACTGCCCACCTGGAGAGTCCTCTCCGAAGACTTCGTCAAGCCGAGATTGACCAGGTCAGATCCACTCTCGCCTATGAGATTAAACACCACAACGAACTCCAAGATCAAATCGAGGAGCTCCTTGAGGATGACGCCGACGCCCTTGACCTAGAACGCAGGGAGAGAGACGGCCGCGAAGACGTCCACGACCACCTCCTGTCAGAAGCCCAAGGATTACTGAGCAAGCTTGTCATATGGGAAACCGGATCAGATCTCAGGGCTGAAATGGAATCCCTCACAGCACTCACTGACCCATCCAAGCCTGCCTTCATCCAGGGAGTGCAGGACTTCAAGATAGAGCTGTCCAAGCTCAATCGACTCTCGTCTAGCTACATGGATAACGATGAGATCAGCCAATTGATGACCTGCTTGAGAGAAGCACTCACCAATTTCCGATTGGAGATGGAGAAAGCATCTACCTCCTCCAAGAAGCATTCATATCCTACCGATGACTCCTCTTCCACATCCAGACCTGTTCTAGCCAGAGCAGCGCCCATCACCATGGACCTCCCTAAGTTTTCCGGTGATCCCCTCCGCTGGCGAAAATTTCAGGCCATGTTCATTGCTGCCATACGCACCCGGGCTGCTGGCTTCAGTGAACTCGACAAGCGATGTCTCCTGATGGACTCCATTCAGTCCAGAGATGGCAAAGACATAATTTCTTATGCTACTGAGGACGCCACCATGGATGACCTGCTCGAACGTCTGAGAGTCCGATTCGGCTGACCCCAAGTCGTCGTGCCTCTACTGATCCAGAAGATGGACAAGCCTCACACCTTCACCGCCGACTATGAAGGAATCCAGCACATCCATCAACAAATATTTAACGGATACGACGCCCTTGGGCCCTACCTCAAGGATTCGTTCGCCTCCTACTTGACATATCGCACCACTATGTCTTTCTCTCCCAAGTTGAAAGAATAGTGGGATCAGGCTGTTACCAAGAAAGAAGTGACCGCTACTTTCGAAGGACTCCGAAAATACATGTCCGACCGACTCCTGCAGATGACAACTTCCAGCTCGCCGACGTCTGCCCCACCCTCCAACCCGCCTGCCGTCACCGCCATGTCTTCGAAGTCTGCCAAACCCAAGCTTCCACCCAAGTGCCTCATCTGTGATGACAGACATGGTCTCCTGCGTTGCCCCGTGTTTGCCGGCTATGACGTAGACAGGCGAAACAAGCTGGTCCGCGACAAACGGCTCTGAATAAATTGCTTCTCGGACAGCCACGGTTACAAGAACTGCACGTCCAAGTTTTCCTGTAGGACTTGTAACCAGAAGCATCATACACTCCTCCACAAGATGCCAGAGGAAGCCTCCACGACTGGCTTCACCGCCATTCCATCTGTCATGTCACCAGATGTCTCCCATCCACGCCAGATGCCCTCCTCATTATTGTCAAACTTCAAGCCAATGGAAGAACAGCCCAAGCCAGAGCCATCCTGGACTCTGGCTCCGGAGTCTCCATGATTTCGGAAACCCTTGCCTCCACCCTCAAGCTCCAACGATCTCCGAGCCTATGGAAATCAATGGACTTCTTGGTCAAGAGCACAGCAAGTTCTCTGTTGTGGCCGAGCTCCACTCCGACACTCAGGACTTCACTTCTAGGCCGATCACCTTTACGGTTGTGTCTAAGCTGAGACCTGTCCAACCTCCATCCAACCATGAACGCATCCTAAACTTACCTCAGGTCAAGACACTTACCCTATCCGATCCTCAACTCGGGGGAGCTGTTGATCTTCTCATCGGCAATCTCGATATTGATGATTGTGTCTTTGATGGTTCCATGAGAATTGATCGCCTCAAACTCATCAACTCACCTTTCGGCTGGAGTATTGCTGGACCCCTCTCCGGAAATGCTGCCACGTCCACCTTGACCGCCTCTGCTGCTCCGGATAACCTGCAACACAATCTGGCCAAGCTCTGGGAGATGGATCAAGTCCCAGATTCCAAGTGTCTTCCTCCTGAAGATTCGAAAATCATTGCTGACTTCATCAGCTCACATCAGAGGATTGAAGGACGGTACATGATTCAATTGCCAAGACGACCAGACCCTCCATCACTTGGTAACACCAGACGTCAGGCCCTACGTAGACTCCTGTCCAATGAGAAGACGCTGACGTCGAAACACCGCCTAAAAGAGTTCCAGGACGTTCTACGTGAGTATATCACCCTTGGTCACGCAGAAGTCATCCCACCTTCCGAGATTGGTGTCCGACCGCACTTCTATCTGCCTGTACATGCCGTGTTTAAGGACTCCTCCTCTACGACCAAGTTGAGGGCGGTCTTTGATGCATCGGCCAAGTCATCTACAGGCGTGTCACTCAATGACACTCTCATGCCCGGACCCAACCTCTACCCAGCACTCCAAGACATCCTCCTACGATTCAGACAACACAAGATCGGGTTGTCAGCCGACATCTCGAAGATGTTTCGGGAAGTGATTCTTCACCCAGGTGATCGTGATCTTCATCGATTCATCATGAGAGACGAAGCTGGCAACCTGGTCGACTGTCGAATGACTCGCCTCACATTCGGAATTACATCATCACCGTTTGCCGCCACCCAAGTGCTACGACTCCTCGCTGAGTCAAGTTCCAGTTCCTATCCCATCGCTGCCCGTGCCATACTGTCAGACTTCTATGTAGACGACTTTCTCGCTGGAGCTGACACCATAGAAGAAGCCGACCACCTACGCTCACAGCTTTGTGATCTTCTGGCCACAGCGGGAATGACGCTGAGGAAGTGGCGCACAAACTCTGCTGAGATGCAACGGCGCATACCTAATGGACTATTGGAATCCTGTCCGCTAGCACTGCAAGCTCAAGGCCATTACCCCAAGGCCCTGGGTATCCATTGGGATGTGGACAACGACATGCTACACATCTCCACTCCCATTTCTGCCCAACCAGAAGTCGTCACAAAGAGAGTGATTGCTTCAGGAATGGCTGGAGTTTTCGATGTTCTTGGTTTATTTGCTCCCGCCATTGTTCCAGCCAGGATCCTCCTCCAAGATCTGTGGCGAACAAACCTATCCTGGGATGACGTCGTACCTGATGAAGTCCAGACGAAGTGGAATCTCTGGCTTGAGCATTTACCAGCCAACTCTGAATTTGCCATACCGAGAAGACTCTCAAACTCCGACTCACCCACCATGTTCCAGAGCCTCCATGGCTTCGCTGATGCGTCATCCTATGCCTATGGTGCAGCCGTCTATGTTCGACGAGTTCACTTGGACAACACCACCACAGTGACTTTGGTAACTGCCAAGGCGAGAGCTCTTCCAATCAAGCATATTACCATCCCGAAAGCCGAGCTACTTGCAGCACTCCTGATGGTTCGTCTCCTAGTCAGAACCGCCAAGCTTCTAGATGTTCCTATTGCTAGTCTCCACGCTTGGTCTGATAGCGAAATTGTTCTTCATTGGCTATCCAAGGACATCAGGACGCTGGAGAAGTTTGTTGGTAATCGTGTCGATGTCATCACCGAGACACTCCCACCCAACCACTGGAGACATGTGAAGTCTGCAGACAATCCCGCTGACCTAGCAAGTCGTGGACTACATGCCAAGCTGTTGATCAACTCCTCTTTCTGGTGGAAAGGCCCGCCATGGCTTTCCATACCTCCTGATCAGTGGCCGATTCGACCCCTCTCCAAACCCAAAGTCAAAGAAGTCCCTGTTTCCTGTCTGACCGTGACTCCTATCCATCCACATGATCCAGATGACAAACCTACCTTCACCCAGATGTTGTGGAAGCGTTACTCCTCCTTTCATCACCTGTCCAGAGTTGTTGCTTGGATCTATCGGTTCTTCCACAACTGCCGACTACCTGCCGAGAAACGCCTACACAGTGATGTCATCACATCTACTGAAGTCTCTGATGTAAAACCAAAGCTGTATCGCCTATCTCAACTTGAACACTACTCCGATGTCTTCCAATTGGCGCTCAAGGGAAAACTTCTAGCGAGGACTCACCAACTGCATCGCTTAGTGTTTACCATCTCCAAACATGGGAATCTACTCATTAACACCAGGATACGAGATCCCACCTCGAGTTCGTCACCTACCCAATTGACACTCCTGTCACCAAAGTCACACCTGACGCAGCTGCTACTTCAAACCCTCCATGTAACTTACAGCCATGCAGGACCACGCGCATTGATGTCCATCATCAGCTCATCCTACTACATGCCTGGACTCTTCAACCGACTGAAGCAGATCAGCAAGACCTGTCCAACCTGCCAAAGAGCTTATGCTCGTCCTCTCCAGCAGCAGATGGGACTCCTTCCCCTCTCCAGGACCACACCTGCACCTCCATTCGACAACACTGGTGTTGACTTCGCTAGTCCTTTTACTCTGAGACTTGGACACACTAGGAAGCCGACCTACGTTAAGACATACGCTTGTCTATTCGTCTGTATGGCCACCAAGGCCATTCACATTGAGCTGTGTGCTTCACTTTCTACTGATGATTTCCTGGCCGCTCTGAAGAGGTTCATTGCTCGCCGAGGCTGTCCATCCAACGTTTTTTCCGACAATGGAACCAACTTTGTCGGAGCTCGAGAAGAAATCCGGGAAATCCAGTCTATGACACTCTCCAAAGATACCACCAACTCCATCTCACACCTGGCCTCACAAAGTAACATCAAGTGGCATCACATCCCTCCCTGAGCGCCTCACTTCGGTGGACTGTGGGAAGCCGGAGTGAAAGCCATGAAGTCCTTGCTCCGGAAAATCCTGACTCCTCAACCTCTCCGTTTTGATGAGATGACCACGGTGCTCGCCGAGGTTGAGGCCATCCTGAATTCGAGGCCTATGACACCCCTTTACAGTGAAGACCTACAAGAGTCCTCCTATCTCTCTTCAGGTCATTTCCTGATCGGTCGACCTCTACGTGCTCCTCCTACTCATCAGCCGCCCCCCCCCGAAAAATCACCAACCTACGAAGGTGGACGTTGGTGAACAGACTGACAGCCGATCTCTGGAGCATGTGGAATGCAGCATATCTCCAATCAGTCGCACAACGATCCAAGTGGTTCCACACCCAACAGCAGCCCAAGATCGGCCAGCTGGTCTTCATCAAGGACGAGACCCTGAGATACCGTGATTGGCTGCTAGCCAGGATCACCAAGCTGCACACCGGAGATGACAGACAGACCAGAGCCGTAGACATCTGGTGCCATGGCAAGGAGTATACGAGGCCGACCTGCCGACTCATCCCCTTCTTGAATGAAGATAAAGACCGTTCCACATCCGATCCGTCGTCCCACCCCGGGAGGATGTCTGGGATTCCATCTCAGACAAAGTAATCAAGCCCAGGCAGGCCCTGGCATCCACGAACATTTGTCACCCAGCTCAACTTACCTACTCATATATCACCTTCCCATTGAACTTACCTTACCTTACCTGATCCATGTACTTAATCATATTCATACCTAGCTAAAACCACAGGCTTCAGCCTGTAGTCATTCCCTTATAAGTTTTGTGATTATGTATTATTTCTTGTTGTATGATTACCTAAACTCACTGAGTTGTTATTGGTGGGAGCACGCGCTTTGGGGTAGACAGACAAGGCTGCAAGCTAGCGCCAGCGGCTGCGTTTGTTATTTGCTTGCATCAGCGGGGTCATACACCTGGTCCTTCTCCAACGGGACTACGTGGGCGTGTTCATACTTAGGGCATGCACAATTGTTATAATAATGATGTATTTTACTTGAAGAAGTTTCTCTTTCCATAAGGACAAAGTGGATTGTATTAATTTTAGCAAACAAATACATGATTACTTTTTAACCTTAATTTCCTGAGTTCTGTAGTGTCAAATTTAAGCCATTCTGACTATCTGAATCAACATGAAGCGACATTTTGTGACTTGAAAAACAAGTGTTTCTCAGGTATTATCACACAATTATTTTAGAGCCCAAGTTTAAAGTACACTTTTTAGTGATGTAATGGTCGAGCTTAAAAAACGTGTTTTAGGAGAAAAAAGGGAACACGGGAGAGTTTAAGAGGCATAAGAACCACACATTACATATATCTGTTTTTGCATTATTCACACTTAATAGAGTCTCACGAGTTCCGCTTGCTCGCCAATTAAATAACCACCTGTGTTAAAGAAGGAACTTCATTTACAATTGCTACAGAAAACTTTCTTTCAGCATAATGGATGAATGCTGCCTCTGTGGTCAAAATATATTTGTTCTTCCTAGAAACTAATAACCCAGATCTAGCGGCAGATTTGTGCAAAGCATCTAACACAGTCACGTCAGAGATACTCATCACCGTCCACACGTGAAATTGCAGCTCGCAGAAGGAGTGGTTACAGTTGCAATATCGTCAACGTTATTGGCGATCAAGTGTAGCAAGTGAGACACTTACATTGATAACATAATTGAAAATTGGGAATGTTTGTTATCAAGCGAGCAAAGCGAGCGAGATACTATTAGTGGCGGATAATGTTATATGGATGGATGGATGGATGGTAAGGATGCCCCTTAAACGCACGGGTTCCTTTTTTCTCCTGAAAGCTTTTTTAGGCTTGACACCAGTTTCTTCTGATACTACAGCATTAGGCAAGTCTTGCCTTAAACACAGTCTTCATATTGTGAGATAACTCCTGCAAAATGCTTGTTTTTCAAGTTACAAAATGTTTGTGCTACCGGTAGCTCAGTCTTGTATAGGTATGTCCAGTTGTAAAAGTATTGTGCATTAGAGCTACCACTTAACTAAAGAATATAACAAAGAATTTTTTTTTGTTTTTTGTTGTTGTTAAAAGTTGTGGCGAGTGGTTACTATGGCATTGAAACCCCCTTATGGTATACACGTATTAAAAAAAAAAAACTCATGACTTTTTACTTTTACTCCTACATAAAGTGCATTAAAATATTTAATTTTACAGCTTTTTTATTATGATAAGTTTAATCTGAGGCTGCTTTGCATAACTTTACAAATACAACAAGAACACAAAAATGAAATACAATGAAAGTAGAGAAATAAAAACCCGAACAATTGTAAAATTTTATTTATTTATAGTCATTTGATACAAGAAATTATCAACAGACTGTTTGCTACATGTTCACACAATGTGCCTCAAGCACAATAGTAATTATGGCCATTCAGATGAGAAATTTATTGTGTACAAAACATGACTATACTATGTGATAACCTGCAGGGATGGAGTAGCTAATGCAACATTTGGACCACCTAGCTAACAGCACAAAAAACGCCAGGGGTCATCACCCAAACATATATACAAGTGATGTGCTTGAGCACAAATGGCATCGAGCTAGCCTAGTTTTAAAGTGATAAACTAATGAGTGGTCCTTGCATAATTTTGTTGAAATTGAAATATTTTAACTTGACCTACCGACTCAATACCGATGAAAAGAAAATAGTGCTGTTGGGTCCACGCTTTTACAAAAGTTCAGGCGCTTTAGGTCTGTTCCAAGACTACGTGTAGCTTGCTATTCAAGGCCAGCAACTCATTATGGTCGGCAGGTAGTCACGCGTAGTTAGACCCTTTACCTACTTATGCTACGTACTGCACGCAGGCACCACAGTGCTGCAGGGTATCTGTTAGTGCATCATTACTACGGAACAAAACCATCAAACTATAGAAATCAATTGTTTAACTTAATCACACATTTAAAAAGTTTAGATATTTCAGATGTGACTGTATTGCAAAGCATGAATAAAGATACCTTTGTGTCCATGCATGCTGCTACTGCTAGAATTTGGGTGTTAATTAAAATAAAGTGCATTAGGATAACTGAAGTTCTACCATATTAAATGAAACTATGTAATCATGAACTGAGGAATTATAGTAACTTAACATTTTTAATTTTATGGCAATTTAGACTGTAATTGGGTAGGAAGGGTTGTTGTTGTTTTTTCAATACTAGTTAGTGGACTACTCACGTCTGTTTTGATTTTAATTAAATCACAATGTTTCGATCAAGATTGCTCGATCTTCCTCACCCAAATATATACTGAAATGGAAGAGTTTTGTTGCTGCTTTTGTTGGTTGGCTTCATGTTATAACACAATTATATTAATCAATAGGTAATTACTTAGGTTAAATGTACTTCACTTTTGTTATTACATCTAGCAACTTTCACACATGGACGTATAACATAGTCTCCATTGACTTACCGTATACTTTGACTGAACTAGATGATACAAAATTTCCATTGACATTAACTTGACCCTCACACTCATAATATCCAGCATTTTCGTCAGTCACATGATTAATATAAAGTACATTATGGTTTACAATAAATGTGTTTTTAGGTAAATCATTGCCAAGAAATCTCCAAGAAATTGAATCTAAGGCATACTTAGTAAGGCATTTAAAAACTCCAGATTTTCCTTTTTGTAATTGAAGTCTTTGGGGAAGCATTTTTTCATTAACTAAGATTATGAAATAATGTAGTGTATGGATATATAATTGTAAACGTAAGCATCTACTGTAAACTAATAAGCAAGTAGAGTGTGAGATTAAGTAAAGCTATGGAGATAGCTATAACCTTAAAAATGAAAACATTAATGGATGCTAAGATAAACACCCGAACAAACAGTTACATGTGAAAAAGTACATTGATGCAGCAGTATATCATTCGCATATTCTGTGAAAACTACAATAGAAAAGTAAATTATTGTAAAGTTTCTACAAAATAAGAAAAAATTTTATTAAGGGGTTGTTAGTGGACATGTCTTTTATTTATAAGCACACAACTCATAGTGCTTACCCTTTCTATTGGAAAACAATAAGGTGTTAGCGAAGAAAGTATTTGGAGTAAGAATTATTGAAGGCAATGATATGGCTACCAAGGTTTTTACTGGCTTGCCATCATGGGATATGTTTCTTCATGTTTTTATGTTTCTTTCTTCATTTGTAACTCCAAGTAAAGTTGTTAAACTTGACGATGAATTTTTTTCTGTTTTAGTAAGGCTACGGTTAAACCTTTTCTTTAGTGTCATATGCAAGGCCCTAAATAAAAATTAAAAAGAGAGGAGGCAAGAAATTTTTTTTGCTACTAACCATGCCCAAATTTATAGCTACACTGATTTTAATAAATTATAAGTTTCCTCCAAGCTCTCTCCAAATTCCTGAGGTGAGGGGGGAGGAGGGGGGGGGGGATTGCCCATCATTAAGTCGGTAAATATTGTCAGCAAAAATTTGATGCTACATTAGTGATGAATCGAGTCCATCATATTTTTTTAACTCCAGCTAGCTAGTTAGTGGATACACTGCAAGAGTAGTTCTATTCTAGTTACTGCGAAGTGCTTTTTATAACTTCATTTGTGGGGAAAGGGACACTTTAACCAGGCAAAGGAGGCCACTGCTTCAATGCTAGTTACTGCCCTGATACGAGTTTATTAAACTTAACACATGCATGATTGATATAACAGACCACCAGTTTGAGAATCTCGTTCATTAAACGTTTAGTTGTCAACAAGGTTCAAATGCTCAATGAGTACAAACAACTGCCTTATGTCAGTAATAACATGCTTCATCATTATTTATTTTGATATAAATATTTAAATTTCAGTTTTAACCATTTTAAAATCCAGAAACAATCAATAATTATTACCTCTTATTATCAATTTTCCTTCTAGCCATATTCTATGATAGCTGCTATTGGTTTTTTCTAAGCATGTGTAGTGACCCACATGGAAGTAAGACACATGAAATATCATCAAACCTGACGTGTTTCTCAATGCACCAAATGGCAAAATTCCACCATTAAAAATCCAATATTCATTCTCATCATTTGTAATACATTTTAAAAAGCCAGATTCTCCTAACTTTGGAGATACTATTAATGGCTCTCGAACAGGATTCCCTTAGAAAATAATTGCTTGTAAATTATATGAATTATGAGATATCGAAGCACAGAGATTACAAAATAACAAGACTAGTAATTATTGGAATGGCATTATTACAAATTAGTCAGCTACACCTTTTTGTAAAGTTATAGTAGAGATAGCTGGCTAAATAACAATATTGACATCTCATTGCCAAACAATTAAATAAATGTCTAAAGTAAGTGAAATAAAGGCCAGGCAAATAAATATGTTATTTCAGCTAGTCAGCTGTTATAAATAAAGTTCATGAACTCCATTGAGTTATTTCTATTAAATGAAAGGAAGTAGTGGAAGAAATAAATTGATGAGCAGCCCCTAATAATATTGTTCATACATTTACTTCCATATGCAAGTGAATACACTGCTATCTTCCCTTATGTAAGGCCAGTAAATAGCTAGGTTGTTTGAGGTATGGGTCACTAATAGGGCGGCATTAGGGAGATAATAGGTTGAACAGGCAGCTATTAAAGCAGATTATAAAAACGTAAGGTATTTCACAACAATATGAATGAGGAATCTAATCTTGATCATCAAAAAGGTAGGATAAATTTTATTAGTGACATGAATTGCAGATGACAAAACTGCCAGACAATTATACTACTCATGATTTCGTACTTCAGATCTTTTCATCGTTTATTGTGACACTAATGGTAAAATATCTTCCTAACTCTAGTTTACCACCTAGCTACAACACGTCTACTCCTTCATCGAATTAAGCACTGAATCACATGCACACACAATAATCAAATATCACACATACACACACCACATGCATAGACACACACAAAACACATACACTGCAGACAGAAAAATATTATAGAGAACAATCAGTTAAATTTCTACAACAATTATAGTACTGCAGTAAAATTGCTCAAAACATTATTACATTACTGTTAATTACAATAGAGTACATTACTATATTGCACTCAAAATTTCAACAATTCAATCTTGCTTTTACCTATGAGTATCACCTTGCCGCGTGCTATGAACATGCCTCCATATTCATTAACAACTCCACTGCATGTGTAAGTAACTGCATCTTTAATGGTCACATTGACTATAGCAAGCCAGTACCTTGATTGGACTGCATTGGGTGGCAAGATGGGAGAGTCAGAAACTCTCCACTGCACTGAGTAATGTGACCGACATTTAAATAATCCAGTCTCTCCTTCCTTCAAATAAAGCTCATTAGTGAACATCCTGTTGTCATCTGTAAATATCATTGAAATGTTATATGAGTCAGAGTGTGATATGGTTTAATATTTCATGAGTAGGCTAATATATTTTCACGAGCCAGAGGCGAGTGAAAAATAAAGTCCGAGAGTGTTGGATCAACATGTGATAACTTGAGTTATTTCACAGGTCACTATGAATACATCTAGCATGGAATAATATTTCTATTTACTTATTCAAAAATATTATGCTTATCGACCCCTGTATGTTAGTTGCCATAGCAGCAGTTGGCTACTATTATAATTGATGCAAAGCACTTGAGTATTATTTATGTGGAAATATGTTTAATCATGGGCTGATTATTATTTTTTTCTGTGCCATGCAAGCAGTAACATTAATTTATTAGACTGAATTTAACAAGTCAAAATTATCAGTCACATGTAAATTCAATGTGATAGCTATTCCAGTTTTGTACATTTTAATGAAATATAATTCAAATAATGCACCAAGTAAAAATTCATTAAACTCAACGGTTATCAACCTTTGATTTAGTCACACTTCCCTTTCTCTTTATATATATTTATATACATATATATATATAATACTTATAGCATGAGTCAGAGTACAATATGGGAAAATATTTTACGAGCACGCAAAATATTTTCACGAGCCAAAGGCGAGTGAAAATGTGGCGTGAGAGTAAAATATCATTCCCATATTGTACGACGAGTGTGATAAGTGATTTATTGCTTCTTTGAAATTTTTCTCAACCGGTTACAATACAATTTTCATTGATTTTACTCGCTACGCGCGCGCTACAAGGAGCGTACAATATAAACCGTACAATATGGGAGAATACAGAACGCTCGCGTGATGCGGAAATATTCAAGTAAAAATATCAAAGCTGCAATAAATATATATATAATATATAAATATATATAACTAGTGGGGTCTTGAGCACAAATGGCGAGCTAGCCTAAGACATACTATTTTTTATATGAATGATTTTGACTTCTACCACTGAGCTACGATAAGGTCCCCAGTTTTTTTGTTTTATTTAGCATACAGGGTAAAGGGATTTCAGTGCCATAGTTACAACTCTCTGCAACTGCTTGAATTGAAGGGGGGAAAAAACAACAAAACAATACACGTTATTTCAAAGTTTTCATTGTGATATTCTTTAGCTAAGTAGTGGTTGTAACACACAATGCTTTGACACAACTGGACATGCACCTACACAGACTTACCTTCGCAGTAGTCTAGTGGACTATGTATTTTCAAGTAAATATTGTTGCGCACGGCTTATAACCATGACAAAGAGCGCATTGACTTACCACCGCCACTAACTCGAATAGAAAAACTGCACCCGCAAAAGAATTCAAAAGGTAAACAATTCAATTTCTAGGGTGATACGGGTACTGATCGATAAACCAGAGGATTCTGTTTAGTGCAATTTGGGACGGGGTCGACCACATAACTAACACAAAAACGCGAGGGTCAAAGTACGAAATGACATACGTACGTCCATATATATAAATAAATAAATAAATAAATAAACAAACATCCCCGATTTTCGATTGTGTTACCCCTGTAAGTGTCTCGCTCGCTACGCTCGCTCGCCAATTACAGAACAAGATGAACTATGTAATTCTAATTAATATGACAGTCTACAAACCAACAAGTATCATTTTTGCTGTAGCTATAAATCTTGCTCCATTAGAATAGAATCCTTTACAATGGTATTCTCCAGCATCAAAGAATTTTGCCCCAATTATTCTGAGTGTATTCTTGGCTACAATTTTTGCATTAGAGCGAATCAATGATGATGAAAATTTCCACGATTCAAATCCAATATTCCTTTCTGAGATGCAATTGAACTCTCCTGAGTCTCCTTTCGATAAATACAATACACGAGGAAATATTCTGCTGTTATCTGCAAAGTATGAGTTTAACTCTTTTGGAATATGTTTTTAATAGGTACTATTCGTATAGCTACATAATATATATTATATATATATATATATAATATATATATATTTATCTATGGTATTATTCGTAGTACTGACATTAAAATTGTATATAATGTAAATTCTGTAATGATGTAACATTAACCAAGTGATAGAGGAGGATAATGAATAAACTGGTGCTATTGCTTTCTACTTTGCAATGCATAAAACACCACTTGTGGCAAGGTACTTCTTAATTCTTATAATATTAACCTCAAAAATTCAGACGGCTTTACTAAGACTAGCTACAATACTGTTTTAACAGCCAATAAATTTGTATGCTTAACCCTGACGTTTCAAATTTTTGATGAACAGATTTCACATATTGGCTGTCAAAACAGAGAAAACTGCAATTATTAGTTTTTGCAAATAACACAAAATATTTACTAACAAATATTACCTAGAAGTATTAATTCAGTCCTAACCAAAGTATATATTCCACCATTCTGTGACAGACACAAGTATACTCCAGCAGTGTCAGGTTGTATACGAGGTATTACAACTAAGTTTGAGCTATATTTGGGTCTGTCTGCCTCATGATACCAATGGGATGGTATGGATGAGTTAGTGTCCAGATAAACTCGATGTCCCAATACTACTTTATGTATTATTGGAGGATATGCTTTGTTACTATCTATCACTGTAATTGAAGAGCAATTGAATAATAAATAATAGTAATAATAATAATATTATAATAATAATAATAATCATAATAATAATAATAATAATAATAATAATAATAATAATAATTACAATAATAATAATAATAATAATAATAATAATAATATCTAGCAAGTACCCTAATCTGCCGTAGTCAGACCCTTTACTGAACTGCTTTGCCAGACTACAAATACCCTGCCACACAGTTAAGGTAATTTTATCCATGGTTTTCCTCTTCTGCTCTCTTTCTTTCTGAGCCATCCCTGTTTTTCTTATTCCTCTTTGCAACTTATGGATTCGTTTCTTCTCCAGTCTATCTTCTCCTGCTCCTCAGTATCTCTGTCCTTTCTGTGTATTTCTTTCACTTCTTCACTAAAGTAGTAACATCAGTCAGCTTTTCTGACTTGCTTCTATGTTTGTTGACCCTTGTATTCTCCTGCTTCTCTGCCTTTCTTATACCCATTATGTTTAAGTGCTGTAGAGGAACAATAGTTCTTAACTCGGTTCAGCAAACCAGAGTTCAGTTTTTATAAAATACATTTTATGTTAATAAGGAACTTTCAGCTAATCTAATCTAAGTTGCTAGGTCCTCAAGGCTCAATGGTCTGTGCAAGTACTCCCGAGTTGATAATCGCCGTTTTTATAGGAAACAATTTATTATGACATTTTTTGTCTTGTCTAATGATTTTTCCATCCAGGTAATGACAATGTTATACGAACTCTGATCAGCTCATAAGTTATTCATGAATACACATCATCATCGTTGGTCACCATTGTCATCATCATCACTTACACGACAAGCATATTATACTAATGGCAGCCAGCCTCCCTAGTTAGATTTCATAGACCTACACTATTGTGTTATGATTCATTTTAATTTCTGACACTTTAGTTACTAAAAAAGTTTGAATTTTTAGAATAAATATATATGGTACTGAGGTTTCAATACCATAGTAACCATAGCCGAAAAAACCTTCATGCTTACTGCTGTAGTAGTGGAAAAAGTTAGGTAGAGGCAACTATTGTTAGTTAAACATTTACTTTGTGCTATTTTTTAGCTAAGCAGTAGCTGTAATACACAAAACTTTCACACACACACTTTTCACTAGACATACCACAACAAGACCTACCTTCATGGTTAGACTATTGAACAATATAATATTTTCAAGTAAGAACAACAAAATAGTTAACCTATGGCAACGTCGGGATTATCATCTAATAACTGCACCTCACCCTCAGGCTTTGCCCTCAGGATCAAAGAAGTAATCAACTAGTCATTCAGCTATCAGAATTGCCAGTAACTCAGAGTGCTTGATAACAAGCACTCTGACTCAGCTTTAAAAAAATATGCCAGAGTTTTATGTAATAAAAATACAGAATGAAATACCTCAGTTTTTTCCTCCTGAATTTATATGAGGTAGTAGTAGTATCCACTTAAGTTACAAGTGGTTTTTGACAACAACACTCAGATACCAAAAAATACAGCTGACCAGTGGACAAAAAGAAGCTGAGTGCTTGAAATTACATCTTGGTAAAAGGGTTTCAATGCCATAGCAATCACTTGCCGCAACTTTTTGTGACTTTAAAAGTGTTCATGATTTTGATGTACCAGTCCCACAACCCTCTCATGGTTAGTGAGCAAGCTAAGCCTTGAGTATCCAGGAAAGTCATACCACATCAATTTCTTATTTAGCATTTATATTCGATAATGTTTTGCCAACAACAGTATTGTTTCTTTTATAAGGTGATTAAATAAAAAAAGTTTTAAACACCAAATAAATTATCACCAATATGATATCACATAAGCGTAATCCATACATTTGAGTGCAATACAAAACACAGTTGTTTGCATGTTTCATGCAATGTTATTAATAATACATGAAAAATAAACTCCTTACCTATAATGAAAGCAGCAGCAGTGAATTGTTCTGTGCCATTAAGCAAAAAATTATTATCGCCGCCTTTTTTTGGCAGAGACCCATGGCATTCATAGAATCCCATGTCTTCTAGTTGTACATCTTTGATGATTAACCTATAGGGATTGTAGCCCCAATCATATTTTGAAGAGAACAATTGCAAGTTCCTATTCTTATGGGTCCATTTTGGATATGTTATGCTTCCACATAAAATATAAGCAATTCTACCTGGTGTAGATACTGAAAAAGGTGGATAAACTTCACCAAATTTTACAGTTGTTATCACTGCATCTAAAGTTCGATTAATTATAGCTGTATACTAACATTATACTCATATAATATATATCTAACTATAGCTAATATCCTTGTGATTATGTACCAATACAATCAGTAACTCAATCAAGATATCTAAATCATATTATGTTTTATAAGAAAGTAGAAAAATCTAGTTATGAGTTCCTAATATTTAGCTGGCAAAATAACAGTCTTTCTGAAATTAGAAAGTCTATAACACTTATTAAGAATAAATAAGATTGTAATTGTTCATTTAAAAAGTTACTTGAGTAGAAAAAATAAATTGTTTATTTAAATAGTTACTTGAGTAGAAAAAATTTAGAAATACTGTATTAATAACCATTATTTTAATATTTTGAAGCGTTCCAACTACTACCCCATACACTACACGCAGCCATTTTTTAGGCGCACCTGTTATGTTTACATAGTCCTAACACCCAGTGACATTTATGTAGCTAGTGTGCCAAACAGATTAATTGACTCGGCTGCTTTGACCGGTTTTGTCTTTTCGTAAGACAATTTCTATATTAATCTCAACCCAGCTCAATTACCACAAACACTAGTCCGCCCCATTGAGGACTTCCCGTGTGCAGTCTGAGATTCTTCTGTTACTGACATAGCTCCAGCAGTCTACTGCGGCTTATGCGGACTCTGGCAGCACTGCCGGTGTCTTCTAATTCCTAATCTTGAGTACTTTGAGCTACAGTTTGAACAGACTATAGCTCTGTGACTACTTTACTAAGTGTGTGACTTGATGGATTATCATCACCATCAAGCATGGTCACCTCAGGAGTACCACGCTTAGTCTCGCGAACCAGACCCATTACCCACAGGTAAGGGGTCCGGTCAAGTTCACAGTCAGCATAACTGTAACCGCTTAGGGAACAAGCTTTGATTACGTGGTTAATGCGGTTCAGGCTATTTTAGCGCGCTGAAATTCACGTGGTTACTGTACGCTGGGACTTGCTCGCATCACCTCGTAGTCTGGCGCAGCCAGCACCTACCGAGTGGAGCGGTTGGGTAAAGGTATTGGTGCGCGAGAATAATCAGCTCGTACTATTGATGGACTACTGCTACCTACCGCACAACTACTAATGGGTTTCATGAAGTAAATTGTAGAGTACTGCTCCAAAATAGATGACATAAGGAACTATTTTGAAGTTGCTGGTGCTCAGCTTAAGACCATGAACCATTTTGACTAGGTCAATAACCAATTGGCTCCTCATCTGAGGGGTCGGTAATTGATCTACTGTTATTCAGTCTCGCGGGCCAGACCCTTTACCCAATACGAGGGGAAAGAAAGAGTCTGGTCACTTCACGTATACCTACGGTCTCAAGGTCCTGGAATTTCTCGGACCTATAATTGGATAGGAGTGGCCGGTGACCGCAGTATATAAACTAATCCTTTAGCGCGCTAATTTAGCTTGTAGTTTCCATGCAAGATCAATCATTAACTTGATCAAAATCTATTAAGAAACAAAAATAAAGTCAATAGAATGATATCTAAAGTTTGCTCCTAGAACACGAGATAGAAGATCAACTAGCATTGTATATAGGTCATAGTTATATCCAGAAGAAATCTCCACCACACTCAAGCTTTATGGAGAAAAGTTGAATATGTAACAATGCTCAATTTTCTCATCTAATTGATCCAGATGACAGCTTTGATCCTATTCTGATTTTGTGAAACATTGACCCCAACTTTTACACCTTTATACTTGTCTGCTACACTTCTCACCTGGTCTCTCAAGTAAGTAAGTATATCCTCACTAAATTCTCCATGGCACTTCTTCAACAGCTGCTTTAGTAAGAATCTCCTGGGCTTTCTCTTTTAGATTCAAGCTTCCCCCAGACTGAGAAGGGGTATTCTGTGTGGCAGAGTGAATAGAAGCTCGTATTAAGGCAGAAGCCATCTGAACGCAACCTCAAGCCAAATTGTGATTTAGCACGATGTGAAAACATCACACGCGCGCCTTACCTCGCCTGTGACTCCACCCCCATAACGCAGCTCCAATTCGTGGTTGCTTCCGTTTCTAATCCCCCTCCCTCGTTAATGAATGGAATTACTCACTAGGCGTGGACGGTAAGAATTAAAGCGTAAGAAATAAGTTAGGGCTGCTATTTCGGTGTAGCTCCAACTTACCACCTGTATTGTTTCCAGCTAGTCTACTAGCTAACTTGACTGAGTAACCAAGCGGGCGGGTATATACTGCAATGAACTATTTATTTAATATGTGGGAAATATAACATTCGATACAATACGGTCTCTTGATGGAAATGTTATACATTTCACAATACAATGTCTAATTAACGCTGGACGGTGTCTGAAGCAGAACTTCTTCTTGAAACTCTATCATACATTGATGACCTTGGCAGTAAGTCTGGAGAATTGGATAAAGCTCGTGGTGGAGTCATAGTTCCTTGTAATTCTTCAATAGGCGTGATGGACTCTGAATTTGACCAGGAAGTGAAGGTATCTGTATTGAAAGGTGATTGTGATTGTGGATAGATAGGACGTGGGTGTACATTTTCTCTAAGTCTGGCCATTCGTTGTAAACGATTCAAAACTAAAGGCGGGGGTGGATGCAAAAAATGGCTTAACCTTGACTCGTGTTCGGGCACTAATTCATTAGAAAAATAGGATTCAAAAGAATTGGACTGAAAATTACTAGAATTATGTCTTACCAGGAATCCATCAATGATAACTATAGCAGTAGAGTGGAAAATGTCATTGTTAGCATCGACACCTCTACAAATATAACGCCCACTGTGTTTTCTTTTAACATTCTTCAAGACAAGTCGATTACCGTGAATTTTTTTAGCTTTAATCAACGCATTCTGACTTATCCACAACACATCTTTAATGCTGCCACAAGTAAGTGTGACAGTGGTACCTTTAGATATCTCTATCCTATTTGGTATAACTTCTCCATCAGAGATATTATCCACCACTTTAATGCTCATTTCTGCTGTAAAAAGGCGCCTTGACGTAAGCCGTCCGTAGCATGAATACATTCCACTGTCTTCTAGTTGAAGATTATTCAAAGTGACAGAATACAGTCCTAAATTATGTCTACGATTGTTAATTACTTCTTTAATTGAATCGCTATCATTTCTTCTAGTGAAGCTCCAAACAAGTACTGGTGAGTGACTGCCACAATGAATTTTAGCTGTACCGTATTGGAACACTTTTAGCTCCACAGGAACAATTTCACCGTACTTAACTCGTATAGAACGCCAATTAGTGGCCACAGCAATAACGACACTATTGATTAAAAATATTATATCTACCAAGTTCAAAAATATCTTTATTTCCAACTGGAATGAGACCATTATTTGGGACTAATTTTCTTAGTTTCCTAACGTTTACTAAAGTTATAATAGTTAACCTATACGTAAAACCTCATACGACGCTTGAGCCCTCTATCCAGCGTCGGTTGCACGCCAACACAATTGTGAGTTTAGGCAGCGAGTGAGCTAGACTGTACAATAGTTAAGAACGCCACCTCCTATTTATCCGCGCCAATTTTTCATACGTAGCAGAGCTCATTTTCAAATCTATGCTGTTGATTTTTTAAGTACAGACTGTCGAAATATCGGGCTCTACCGTTAATTATTTGAGAGTAGCTTTTATTGGGGTGTTACCTTTCCAGATTAAATAAGTACTTTACACAATTACATTTTGGTTTTCATATGAACTTGTCACCATTATAATATTATTCTGTATGTATCCATGCTGTCTTGCTATCAAACACATTAACTCCTTGAGAATGGGGTTAATTAAGTATAGTTAAGCCTTGCAGAGTTTGACAGAAACAATACAAACTACTTTTTTTTTAATTGAGAGATAGCAATGAGAAAAGATTTATATACTTTTTATTAATAAATTTGCATATTTGTGTTATGAAAAATTACGGATTAGCTAAGTGGTGAACAAAAAAATTACTTTAAAATGAATCTGTAGTTAGTTATATAGTCAGTTCCTTTATATAAAAGTACCAAACATTCTCTGTCTTATTTCTTTTCCTTGAATAAACTTATTGCCATACTTAGCATGTCAAGTGAGAAATTTGCGTGCCGTAACCCACCCATTCCATCTTTTCAATTTTTACTAGGAGAATAGTACGGCGAGACCAAAAAATTGGTAGGCCATGGCCGTACCAGCCGCACCATAGGCGCCGGCCCTGTAAAGCTAGAAAAGAGTCAATAAAATGTTCAGCTGGACAAGTATTGTTGTACAGTAGGTTTTAGCTAAATAAGACACAAGTTGTGCACATGGAATATCGCTGTAAGAATACTTAATCAAATACTTAAGGATCTTAGGGATCAAGATTTGTCTACAACTAGTCAACAGATTCTCAGATCAGCAGAAAAAACAGTTTAATATTAAAAGCATGTGTAGAAATAAACAGAGCAATGCAGGAGTTGGCTTATGTATCCTTTGATTCTGAGTAGCAGGACAAGGATATGACGAAGTCCAGATAAGCTTGCAATTGGAAGGATGATCTAATAATACAGCTAGCTTATCTACAAGAGAGGAATCCCTTTACGTGTGATACCAGCCTAAGACAGGGAGTTCATGCACATAGTAATTTTAATGTGGACAGAGTGAAGGGCATTGGCCATGTTATTTTGTCTAGTATGAGAGAAAAACAGCTGCTGGCATCACATTCAAGAAGAGTGAACAGGTCATTTCTATGAATTCAAAAGCTGTGGTGTGACATGTGAGTTGTACTTGGGAGATGTGAAGGTGTAGTCATAATTGAATTAGTGGCAGTCATTCAGGAGGGGCCACTAATTAAATTATGACTACACCTTCACACCTCCCAAGTACAACTCACATGTCACAGAAATTGTCCAACACCAACTAACATTCCCAGGGGCTATGCCCCACCACACAATGAGCCCACAAGCCGAAATATTATGGTTTTATTCTACTGAAATAAATTCTCTGAAACTTGCTACACCTAGCTAGCTATCAGGGTAGCTAGTTCTATTAAATAGTCTAGCTGCCTGTAATATCAGGTGACTCCTAATCATTAACATTAAAGTATTAAACCACAATACATTATAATAAACAATTTATATTGAGCTCTTTTACATAATTAACTGTTAATCAAAATTTCACACTTTAAAAAATTTGTTTTAATTAAACAATTTTTTTTGGCACCCCTTCTGATACTGTTATATATGCCAAACCGAACCTGCATACCAAGTTTCATGCTTTGTCCACTCTGTCACAATAATTTTTCTTATCTGCTGGACTAATAATTGCACCCGCTTTCACAAATAATCTGCACGTTGTACTGAATGTGACGACACTTTACCGATCATAATGTGATGACGCTTTACGAAATCGTACAAAGCTCCTGAACTATTCATGAATACACACAATGTGGGTCGTCTCGTTACTGACACACAAGCGTATTATTATATAGATTCTACAGAATTAAACTCAGTAGCTAACTGAATCGTCAACTTCCTAAACTTCCTTTGCTATTCAATATACAATAAATATAGTTGAAAAACATACATATGATATTTGCAAACATTATAAAAAATAATGAAATTAAACAAAGCATTTCAGTTACCAATAATCTGTTTTAAAATATGACATTGATGTCCAATAGGGTTTCTAGTGCTCCACCTTTTAATTACCTCAATGCAGTGATCTTGGTCAGGAACCTCAGGAGCAGGCGATGCTGGTGGATCCACCTTTAGCCGTTTTGCAAGGTCTTTGTAGCCTTCTTTCCATGACTCAGCACATTTTGTGATGTCAGTTTCAGTTATTGGAGTGTATGTGGGCTCAAGCGCAAGCCATTTCTTCACTATTGTGGTACATAAAGAAATATCATGTGTAAATACTCCTTTTATATATATCAATTACAATTCTAAAATTATGATGAATATCATGCTACATCATTGTGTATTCAAACATGTACAAATTAATACCCAGAAAACTTCAGTGTATGTAGGACAATCATACAAATATCCTCAAAATGTCACCACATGATTATTAAGATTCATTGTGCCGATTTATAAAAAAAAAATCCAACAATAATATACACCAGATGAATCTGAAGCGCATTTCGGTAAAAGCTTAAAAAAACAAGGTGGGTATATAAAGGAAAGCTTCTATATAATTCAGAGAAATAAAGCTGTATTTTTTTAATTTATTTTTTTATTGAGACAAGAATAACTTTAATCAACATTATGATTACAGAGTAGGTATACACTCACATAAGTGTATCATCTTTCAGAATGAAAAAACGAACAGTGAAAGTATTGAACTTCATATTCCAATGCTCAAGAAAGCAAGTAATGTATATTTTGTATCTTTCATAATTAGAGTAAATTATTGATAATTAAAGGAAACTATAATCTTGTAACTTACATAGTGGTTCCACTATAAACGCTTCCTTCTTGAATTCATTTTCATGAAGCAATTTTGCCAAATGTATCTTTGAATGAGATTTGTTGAGAATGTGCCAGGAGTAGAGCGAGTGAAATAATCTGTCCTGTGGTTTATCTGCATCATATTCTACTGCTACATCAGAGCCTTTATGTTTGCCTTTATTGATATCATCCATGAAGTTGCATATTTTGTGAACTTCTTCAGATGTAGTGCCATTCAGTAACAATTGTGTGACTTTTCCAATATTATCATAGTTCAGATGATCTATAACAGATAGCACAGTAATAACAATATGCTATATTAACAAAACATTACTACAATAAATACAACATACCATTTGGATGTAACGTTGTTCGCTCACAAAGGCTAGTCAACCAATGTCGTCGCTCATCTTTAATACTAATGTTACCTTTACAAACACTACACCAAAAATGACCTCGAACTGAGTCTTGAAAGGTGATATAGTGATGCTTATTCTGAGATGTTTGTGGGCAACACACAGCAAAGCTGTAACGAAAGCTAGAAATATCACCTGGCTCGAATTTTCCACACATTTTATCATCCCTTATTAGATTGAGAACATCTGCACACATACTTTTTAATTTAGAATAGATTTCTATTTCATCTTGTTGAATGCCATGCGATTCCTCAAATTGAACTGATAGTTCAAGAAATTTTTCGCAGATTAATAATTTAACCACTACTTGTTGATATAGACTAACTTTTAAAACATTGTACATTTTGGAAGGTAAAATTTGAAGAGATTGGTCATAAGAATCTTGGAACAACTTCATAAATATACACTGCATGTGGAAGGGTATAATAGTGGTGTCCGATAGTATTAGAAGAGATGTGGTTGTGGGGTTGACCTTTTCTTCCTCGTAACTAGTCCTTAAAGAAGGCATAAAGAAATCAAAATTACTGCAATGAATTTCTGCCATTAGACCAGCTTCCTGTAGAGTGTTAATATAAAGATTACTTAATTCACCCCACAGTAAGACTAGAATACTGCGAGATAAAAATCCATGGTCAATATCTTGAAATGAGTCTTCATTAAGGCCATTGCTACGTATATAGTACAGCTTACTAACTCCTGCGATAAATGATGTCAGATCAAAAATGATTATGCCCTTCATTTTGAAAATAAAGCAACTATCATGAAGAAGCTGAAGACTCGTGCAAACTTCAATCTCACTCATTCCACAATTATTGCCTAAGTCAACTACTTCATCTTGAAGAAGATACATTTTATTCTTACTTTTTAAATATGAGTAAAAGAACATATCTTTGAGGTTAACATAATTGTCATGTCCAAGGCAATTTTCAATTAAAGAAATGAGTTCATGTAGTACTTCTTTGAACTGATCGTTTCCTTGTGTGTTCGAGATGGCCAAATAGGAAGAAAATGAATTTACGGATAGGTTGGAATTTATTAAGGATTTCTTAATGAATTCTGTGACTTCCCTCCTTCGAGCTTCAAAAACTTCACGATCGAGCTCATCCTGGTGAGTATAAACCACCATAGCTCTATTACCATCTTTCTTCTTTGAAAATGTACCCTCAAATATTGACAAAAAAAAGTAGCAAGCAGAATGAATTTTTAACAGGCTAATATCTTCATCATGATACCTGCGTTTAGGAAAATGAGGCTGTGATAAATCTAACTTTTCATTCAATATATCCAGTGAGTAATAGCACAAATTGAGAACGCTTAATAAGAAACCATTTTTACACCAACTACCAACAATAAATAAGCACTCATAAAGGGCTTTGTTTACAGTTATATCGAGAAAATTAATGAAACTCTGAGATTTAGTAATTGCCACTAGTGGATCATTCCCACTGCATTCAGATATATCTTTGACAAAACCTTGCAATTTATTGCAAAATTGCTTAAAATACACATTTACTTCTTCATTTAGAAACAAATTTCCTGAGTCTTGCAATGATCCCATAGTAATGTTGAATTGCTTCGTTTTTAGCAGCTTGGTGAGGGCTATTAGGAGCATACCCTCATTTTCAGTGTCCTGGTCGAATACAACAAAGTGGCCATCACATTGAACGGAATCCTTAAAAAATACGGTAGAGAATGTAGTCAAGTTACGCGAAGATTGGGACTTGCTTTCAGGAACATTTAGGATGCCACGAATCAAAGACGATGTTCCAGAATAAGGCAACCCAGCTCCTACAACAAACAATAGCTTTGCCCTGACTGATTTTGTCAAGACGATATCTTTAATCTCCTGGTAAGTAGTAATATCAGATGTAACTAAAAGTAAAATTAAAAGATACATTTTATCTCCAAGACATAATGACAACAAATATAGTTTGTAATGTCACTTTCAAACCTAAATTAAAGAAATATTGCAACTTCGGTTGAATAACACAAGTTTTATCAAATTTCACTTAGAGTCCTGGCTACTTGAGACAAATTATAATCTTTTGACTGACTTGATAATATTTTTTTGTTAAGATATCTAACTAGCCAAGAATATTTTAATAATGACAGTTTATCAACCAATCAATGAATTAAAAACAACAACAACATGAAGCACCAGGAGGTGCGAACCCTCAGCGTATGTCCACCAGAGATCAGCAGTAGAAGCGAACGTCTGTTAAAAATTATTTCAAACCTTTAGCATTTACACACAGACAGTTACTACTTACGGCGATACAAAGAAAGAAGCAAACAACAGAGCGAAGGGAACGCCTCTAGGTTAAAATAGATCAGCTCCGTGGTATAGAGCCCCCTTTACACGCATGAAGCGCGACAATTGCAACTGCAGTAGTACTACAAGCCAACCGGCCACTCTCTAGCTGCAATTTTCAGCTCACGTGATTATAACGTGCGGTAAAGGGGCGTTACTGGTAGCGCACTAGCACAACGATTGTACGAACGGCTAAAATCGACTAGCTTTTTCTTGAAAACTAAGTCGAAACAAAAAATTCTAGCACATTAAAGGGACTTACTTTGCAAATTTCTCTATCTCTACATCGTTTCAGAGCCTGGAATGCCGTCGTCTTTGAGATCCGTTGTTGAATGAATGAATGAATGACACACAGACAGGATGACTACTGTAACCTTCCGGGCGCATGCGCGCTGAGGGTTAATAAACTGAAATTACAATATTCATATACAACAATTCAAAAGCCAAATACAACTTATATATTTTAATATCATTATAATGTGTACATTATGATTTTAAGGCCATGGTTACTTTGGCCTGCCCAACCCAAATATTTTGCCACCCCACAATTTTTAAATATTGAGGTCAAGGTCAAAATTTTTAAACTAGCCACTGAAAGACCATGTGCAACCACCGAAGGCTGATTGTGAGAATTATCAACGACTACATTGAAAACAGTTTTAGGAGAATACTTGTACATGTGTAGCAGCAGTATACAAGAAGCGATTATAGACCTGAAGTCCTATGGTCTAGTGCTGGCTAAAGTATTTGCCCATCTTGCCACGATCATGTGGAAATACTGTCATAATTATTCTAAATGTGTTCTGTTTTTTTGTTGTTGTTGTTCTTTTTGTGTGCTTGCATCCGCTATGGCTATGCTACTACGTACGATTCTTGACAATTCAGAAACTTATCCTACTTGTTCTCTCTGCAAGACGGTGCTTAAAAACAGCCATTATTACGCCACAAAAATTAATTGAAGAGTCCCTTATAACAACATAATATTAAGATAACACGTAATAGCATAACACTTAATGTAGACTACACCCAAACACACACTGCACTAATTAAAACCCTTCTATCCCCAAATTTTAGGATATTTGGCCTGGGAAACAAGTAATTGAGTTACCATGACCTGAAAAGAATTCTTCTTCCACTATTGTACCTCCCACTAAAAAGAAAGCATTTAGTTCAAAAAGACATTAAAAACATGTATAACTTTTAGCTAACTCTGAGCTTGATTGAATATAGTGTATTACTAGCGTTTCTACATTAAAAAAAAATAAAAGAAGTTCTATTCAGTTTTGTGCTATACAGTCACATTTCAATTATAATAAACCATTTTGTGCTGAAGTCAAAGACAAACATAGCCACATGTGTTTATTATTCAGCGAAGCGAGCGGAGCTGACTCTCTAATGGGTCCGCGATAGATATATATATTTATTTTTGTAATTTTTTTGTTAGTTTTTGTTAGGTCTAGGAATTGTTTTTGTTCTTGAGTGGGCGTACGTGTGCACATTTTCTCCTACGCGCTTGTGCGGGCCGGGTAACCTTCTTAGCAACATTTTGTTTTGTTTACCCGCCGTACGAAGTAGCGATGCCCAGTGAAACAAATTCTGCGAAAGAGAGACAAAACGTTAGAAACGCTCTGTCAAGAGCTTTGAGGGCTTTAGAAACTCCAGAAGAAAAATTAGTAAGGAGAGAGATAAGAAATGAAAAAGACAGGATAAGGAGGAGGAAAGCTAAAACAAAACAGAAACAGGTAGCAAAGAAAAGAATCTTTCTTTTTGAAAAGCCATTAAATGTTCCTAATTTATTTATTAGACTATTCCTGAGGATTACGGTACCAGGAGCCTTCATCATAGAAAAAAGCTACTACTATTGTTTTCTCACTTTGACAGTATTTTGTAGCCACACCAAGCATGCATGGAACAGCTGCAATTACTGGGAACATGCATTGCTCGCTTTGCTATTTTGTGCTATTAGAGCACATCACTAGTTATTACTTCACTCCTACCACACAGCACATGTCTTTGTATTATTGCCAATGAATTCCATTGCCATAGAATATTCATACAATGCCATATGGCCACACATTGTTGTACAAGACCCTTGGGAATTGCTGGAAATCAACAAAGCTTGCAATCAGCTATCAAACAATTAATGGGCATGACTGTAGCATCAAAACTAAACCTAGGATGGCTATTCAATTGCACATTTTGTATAGGTCTCTATCAAACTATTTCATATTTCTCTCCTTACACAACAAGCAAATAATGTATTAATTCTTTTATAACATACACGAATGCTCGCATAAACGATCTATCAAAGACTTTGCTCCTTCTTCTTTTCTGGCACCACAACTCATCTTGACAACGGCTAGTAGAATGGGCTATACGGAACGAAGAAAACTCCAACAATAGTGTCCGGCAACCACTCCCTGCGTGTGGTACCCGACGATAAACACAGAAGTTTGTTAACTAATAGTGTCGCGTGATGCCACAAAGGTAGGTGGGGCTCTATCTAATGCCCACAAAGATACGGAACTAGGCCCCGCAGCTATTTGTTTAGTCGGATGTATTCGAGGGGGGGAACTCGCTAGGGAGACGACCGTCGTCCGTGTGGGAATATGCACTATTCACTAATTCTCTGTGTAGTTCATGGCAGCTCTATTAATGGCTACATCTTTCCATCTTTTTAGCTGTTGTGGCCCCAATAGGCTATTGTCTGACAAATATTATAGCTAATATACTGGAATTCAAAAAAATTCATTTATATAAAAAAAAATCAATTCATTCATTTTCCAGAATCCTTCAGTTCATTTAATTCTACACTTCAATGTCTGAAATCAGTTTCAGGAGATTTTGTTGTTGGAGAAAGTCAGAAGGGATAGTTGTAGGAGATTTCTCAAAGCTAATATCTGGAGAAAAATATTATTATTATTTTATATACTTTTTGGAGCAAAGAGAAAACCCAGCATTTTTGTTTTAGTTATAGTTTTTTTGACAAAAAAATATTTCAAGATTAATTTTAGTTTTAGTTTTTCACTAACAAAGACTACAATTTTAGTTCTAGTTTTTAGTTTTTCCAATGTACTAATTTCAATTCTAGTTTTAGTTTTTCAAATTTACTAACTTCCATTTTAGTTTTAGTTTTAGTTTTGTTTTGTTTTGTTTTTTTGTTTTGTTATTTTTTTTGCTAAGAAAGGGGGCTGGGCTAGATAGTAGATGAGCAACAGCAGACTGCTGTCCAACAGTTTGCCTTAGCCAAACAATTCACTCAGGTGCTATGAAGAAATGATTGGGTAAAGGGTTTTCTTCCCGGGACTACCACTGGTCATTTGTCTTCTTTCAGCAATGTCACTGAAAATGGCTAGATATATTAATAATTTTTGGATTAAAAAATAATTTTAGTTTTAATTATTACTCATCAGCTCTATGACTTTTAGTTTTAGTTTTAGTTATTATCATCCTATGTGAAATTTAGTTTTGGTTAGTTAGCTAACTACTAAAATGTTTTAGGTGTAACTAAAATATTAATATTAGTTTTAGTTTTAGTTTACCAAAACAACACTAAATGAATGGCCTAAGATTAAATTACCTAAGGAAAACTGATATCTTTATGTTTTATTTTGTAGAGATTTGTGTAGCTACCTGCCTTAGCAAAGAAGCCATATAATATCCTAGTGTTGAGGTTGTTGTTGCAGTTGCTATGTTGCTTTATTGGTTTCTTCATTTTTAAAGCGTCCACTCAACAAACGTCTCACATTGTAGAAATAAGGGCTTCCCATTAAGTGCTAGTGCATTGCCAATACCAGCACCTGCAAATTCAGTAATTATAATAACCATGTTTCAACGAAGCACCAAAGGTGCGAACCCTCAGCGCTATTAAACTATTAAACACTACCTAGCTACTACAATATAATCTCCTTCCAAAGGAACAAGCAATCTGTTAGCTATTTTTAATGAGGTATCGAAATAGCTCCACCAATGAAAATGGTACATGGAAACACTGTCTTCATAAGAGAAGAAGCTAACCTAGCCAGAAACACTCACCTGTATACATTTTCTACACGAAAAAACTTCACTTCTCAGGGGCGTACGCAGGATTTTAAAAAGGGAGGTTACTTCATGACCACACCCAAACCACGCCCAGATCACACCTAGGCCACACCCATTATAATTAATAATTTATTATTGAATCAGCAATAATTAATGAAACAGCAATAATTATTGAAACAGCAAGCTAGCACACTCAATTCTACGTGGATACTTTTCTAAATAAAGTTTGCAAACACTATCTACATCAATTTTTGTTTCATAGGCAATATGAATGAGAGCTAATGCACTTAGTCTCTCTGTAGTCTGTGAGGATCGAAGATAATTGTTAAGTCTGTGAAGTGCAGATGCTGATCTTTCGCAGGAACAGGAGCTAAGGGGGAGCGTGGCAAAGAGCTTCAACAAAGCATGCACATTGGGAAGGTTATCAGGAGAACAATTCTTGAGGGCCTCACTCAAGCTCTTTGGTTTTTCCTGTTCAGCTGCTTGTAGCCACCTTGTCTTCCAGCGATGTAATTCTTCATCTAGAATAGCAGCATTGGGAAGGTCATCTGAGTACAGACGGATAGCTGGCTCGATATCACTAAACGTTGTAGGCCTAGTGATATTTATTGGCAAAATACCTTGCAATGTAGCAACTTCTTTGGAATGCTTGCTAAATCTTAAATTAACATCATTTATGAGGTGATCAAGAAAGGGAATAGCCACAGAAATCTTGAAATACTCTTCAACCGATGCATTGCTTGGATTGGAACGATGTTGCTGCCGCTGGTTTGTGCGTGGCTTTATAATAGGTATGTCTGATTGCTGTGCTAGCCTAGATGCATGTCGAAAAAGTCGTTCGCTAAAATTATCAATGTCTTCCCTCTCTCTTTCCAATTCCTTACTACACTGTTCAATTATACCCATGCCAGAAACAAGGTCTTGGCTTTTTCCTTGTAGTTTGACTGCAGCTTCCTTCATGTAAGACAGAGACCTAAAAAGAGTAACTAGGGAGTAGACAAATTCAAAAGACTCCAAAGCTTTTAGATGTGCAAGAGCATTCTTCTTGTCTTCTGCAGACCAGCTATCATTAAAACTACTAAATTCACTATTGCCATATAAAACTACTTCACATAGCTCAATCAGGAATGGGTGATATTGTGCAAATCTTTCCCCACCATCAATATTCTCCACCCATCTAGTGACACAAACATTAAGTATTGAAGACCTGTTAGTGCCAACTTGGGACCTCTTACTTACAATTGCCTTAAGGAGCCCTTCTCTCTTTGGAGAATACTTAATCCAAATTGTGAATCCTTTAATTTGGTCAATACAATTCCTAATAGGAGGAACAGAACATGAATTTAAGATTGCCAAGTTGAGAGAATGCCCTGCACAGTGTGTGTAGAGAGCCTTAGGCTGTTTCTCGCGAATCTTTGCTTGCACACCAGCTTTCTGTCCACTCATAGTGGATGCCCCATCATACCCTTGGCCACGTAAATCATTCAGTGATAAACCAAAGCCTTCCAATGATTGTATGATGGCATTTGCTATATCATTGGCTCTAACCCTTTCAAGCTTAACAAAAGTTACAAACTCCTCTCTAATTTCATCACTGTGGTCAACAAAGCGAATGCAAATGGGTAAATGTTCCTCATTGTGGCAAGAGACTTCATCAGCTAGAACAGAGAAATATCTAGCATTTTTTATATCTGAAATTATACTGGAAAGAATCACATCAAAGCCAATTATATTAATAATTTCATTCTGAGTTCTTGGAGATAAATGAGTTGCATTTTTGGCTCCTGTATTATAAAGATGGTCATATAAAATTTCATCATTTTCAGCAAAAGTTTTTAGTAGTGACAAGAAGTTGCCGGGGTTCTTGCTAGATTCTAAATCTTCTACTTTACCCCTAAAAGCAATGCCTTGTTTAGCTAAAAACAAAATAGCTCGTACAATTTGCCTAAGTATATGCCTATTCTTATTTATTGCAAGTTGAAGAGCATTATTTATCATGACATCAACTCGTGATGCAGGATTGAGGATGCTACCTCTCAAGGCTTCAGCAAGTTGTAGGCAGTCATGGTGACACTTAAGCTTGGAATGATCCAGCAAGGCACTGCTGATCTTAATCCAGTTTGAAAATGTCTTATTTACAAATTGGCCCTTGTCTTTCCGCTTTTCAGAAGAAAGAAGAAGAGAACAAGGCCCACAAAAGATACCATCCAACTTAACACTATAAAGGAGCCAAGAATATTTCTGAAGCCAAGAGACTTGAAACCTACGGTTGAAACCATGTGAGAATCTAGATGGCAGAACATTTGGAGGCTGGACATGATGATACATAAGAGAACACTTTTCACCAGTGGAAAGGCCGTCAATTGAAGTACAAAGTTCATCAATGGACTTACTTGGAACCAGTATGTTACCAATATCATAGCAGGATCCTTCAATGGTTTCTACTGGCAACACAGGAGAGGCTAAACTCTGTAGACCACTAGGTTGAGGATGATCTTCCTCGATATCAGATGCATGATCTGATGTAATCTGTATGGTACTACTGGTCTCCAGTAAATCTGGACAAAGCAATCATCTCATTCAGTGAGCCATGTTATATAATTCTTTTACTTACTATCTCTTTCTATTGCTCTCTTTTTACTGAAATAAGATCGAATATCTTTAGACTGGTTCTGCCTCTTCATTTTAGCCTTTGAACACACTATACTATGCTTGCCTAGCTAAGCATCTGACAGTGCAGCTGCATTAGATTCAAGTCATGTCAGCATAATATTGTGGTTTTATAACAGTGCAAACTACAGGTTAGATTGAGACTTGCCAGTGCATGCATAGATAGCTTCAGCTCAACAAATGGGCTATGAATATAATTAATTTGAAAGGGGGGTTACCAGTAACCCCCTGAACCCCCCCCCCCTGTGTACGCCCCTGCTTCTCTCAACTCCGTTAACTTCCCTGAGCATAAAGCGAACTACACCGCTGGCTGATGCAGAAATTGTTTGCTCACGTGATTATGACGTGACGTTAGGGGGCGTTGCCCATAAAAGCTGGTACCTACGCGGAGTTGAAAGCTTCGCGTTTTCTCAAAGATTAGCCCTAAATTCAAAAAAAAGTAGCACAGTAAAAGGTCTTAAATCTTCGTCTTGAGTAAGTTCATACCTAAATCAACTGTTAATTTTTAGTAATCTCCAAAATCAGAGCGTGACAGACAGACAGACAGACTAACAAACTGACAGGACAACTAACTATAACCCTCTCGCGCATGCGCGCTGAGGGTTAATAAGCCAACCCTCAGCCCCACCCCTTGATTCTCCCCAGGAGGACTTGCTGTTTCAAATATCATCTGTAATTAGACAATTTCTCTTTGCTATTGAAGTATTGCAATTCTATTTTTCTGTCTGTCAAGCTCCGATTTTGGAGATTACTGACAATCTGCTGATTTAGGTATGAACTTAATCAGAAAGACGACTTAAGACCATTTTAATGTGCTACTTTTTTCGAATTTCCGGCTGATTTTTTAGAAAAAGCAAGCAGTCAGCTCCACGTAGGTTCGTGCGTTGATAAAACAATTCTTTGATCAGCGGTTCAAGCGTTTATAGGTAACGCCCCCTGTCGTCACGCCGCAATCAAGTGAGCAAGCAATTTCTTCTTCTGCCTGCAATAGTTTGTTTTTTTTTTGTTTTATGCTGTATATGAATGCTGGAATTGAGGTGTTTTACGTCGAAACTATATACCGTGACAGTCTCCTGCATGTTTATTAACCTTCAGCGCACTTGCGCGAGAGGGTTATAGTAGTCGTCCTGTCTGTTTGTCTGTCTGTTTGTCTGTCCGTCAAGCTCTGATATTGGAGGTGACTAACAATTAACCGTTAATTTAGGTATGAAATTACTCAGAACCAAGATTTAGGACTTTCATTGTGCTACTTTTTTTTTATTTTGGACAAATTGTTGAAAAACGTAGTCTCACGCAGCCAGATCCTTTATACCCTTTACCGTAGCGGGTAAAGGGTGGTAGAGGGTCTTGCTACGTAGTCTGGCGGAGCCGACCCTTTACCTTCTTTGTTGGTGGGCACCAAAGAAGGTAAAAGGTCGGCTCCGCCAGACTACTTGCTACGTGGACTAGAGAAAACGCGAAGCTGTCACCATCGCGCAGGCAGCAGTTAGTTTCTTCTCTTATGAAGACAGCGTTTCCGTGTACCATTTTTATTGCTCGAACTATATTGATGCCTCATTAAAATAGCTAACAGTCGCTGCGTCGATAACTACCGTTTTAGGCGCCCCACTCAGGCCCCTTAGTAGCACTAGTGCAGTGATCTCGACACTACAGCCTTATGGAATCGCCAAACTTTATAGTATAGTACAGCAAAGACATTTTAAGACAAGAAAGTCGTCTGGCGTAGCCGAGCTACATATCTATTTATCTTTTCCCACTTGGGGGGGCGGGGGGGGGGGGGGAATAATTGAAGGTAAAGGGTCGGCTAAGCCGGATTAATAATTTTAGTAGGTACAGTGTATTTGAACAGCAATTTGGTAAGTAGAATTTTCATTTTGCTGAGGTTGCTTCAGTACTAGGTTATTCTCCCCATATGTGTGTGTATGTGTGACCAAAAATTTGGCTGTCATGCTCATGCACATAGTAGTAATAAATGAGTTTCTTGTGCAACACATGTATAATCTAGAGGGATGTAATACCTAACATGATAGCTATGAACACGGGTGATACGGAAAAGCCACATCCTGTTTACTTTAGGCCATTTAGATTTATAAATTTGCACTCACCCAAAGGCAATATATACTTGTCGTTGTTACTATTATTGTGTTTGTTTTTGTTTTATTGACCCATTACATTAATAAAGGTATGAATGTGAGGTTGCCACCTTAAAGAAGGGGGTGGGGGGGAAGATAGGAGGGTGTCCATTCTAAATGATACTCTTAGTCTCTGTCCCCTCCAGCTGGTTCCCTGGCAAGAAGCTGTGAAGTGTTTGCGAGCCTATTCCATACAACCAGAGCCAGAGTTAGTGCAACTCTCCTTGAGACCATAAAGGTGCCCACAAGGGAACGCTGAATTTTCACATCCGTTAGGCAACGCCCAGCAGGCGTGGCTTGAGAGGTATATTGCTACAGTCAGTATTAAGGGGCAGTATGAGTGTGGAAGATGCAAGAAAAGTGTTGTTTCTTATGTGATTATTTGTATGATCCCAAAAGATCTTATTAAATTCATATTTGCATGATTCTTGAAAGATCTTGAAATAAGAAAAGTGTAAGATCTTTGAAAGATCATTATGCTATAGCTTGAAGTAAGATTATGCAAGGAAACCATTCCAAAGCAGCCTTGTATAATCTTGAAAGATAATCTTTCAAGATCTAGCTTTCTTTGAAGATCTTGCAAGATTTTTTGCCCCCTCCCCCTCCCCAAATAACCCATTATGCCCTTCTTAGGGACTATTGCTAAAAAAGAACTTCCCTCATTTTTCATGAAAATAAGAAATGCCCTGAAATTTATAAAATTTTGATTTGACTTGTGCAAAAGTGTTTGATTTCTTCACAGGTCTGTATAAATCCATCTCTTCAGAACTAGTTGTATTCCTGTCACACCCATGTGCCACACCCATGTGTCACACCCCACCACCTCCATTGTCCATCCGAACACAGTTGTTTGTTTTTGCTTTACTACCGTATGATTAATATTGTTTTATGTGTGTGTATATATAACATATCATAGGTCCCAACTGTCGGGATTTCAGCGAGACAGTCCTGATATCTTACCTTCGTCCCGAGTCTCACTGTACTCCAGTCAATATCCCCACAAATACCTTCATATTATTATTACTCATCAAATTTTCAAAGTAAGTAGTTCATTACCAGCAATAAAGTTTCGCAAAATTAACAAAATAATGCAACAACAGCTCAACTGAGGCCTCGTGGCTAACTCTAGTTGGTAGGAAGATATTGCTGTGAGTAATGCAGCTGAATTCAAGAGAGAATGGCATTTAGTTAAAATGGGATTAACAGTTTCTCTGGTATTGGCTTTAGTTCCAATGGTTACATTGGAAACAGTAGTATATTCTTTCTTTGTCGTTTTCTAAACAAAAGCTAGCTAGTAATTGCTGTTGTTTTTTAATTAAATAGTCAATCTTATGCAAGGTGCAGTGCTTGTGATTATGATATAATATTATGGTAGAAGAAATGATTGTGAACTTCCTGACAATCTATTAAGACCGCAACAAGCAACTGATACAATGCACTCATTGGAATTCATTACAATAATAAACCTCCCCCCCCTCCCCCCCTCCCTCCCCCACCCGGCCTCCCCCACCCCTCCATCTCGGCCCAGTTGTTTTCAAAAAAATTTCTCATTTATAAGTGGCAGGGT
>WLWD01004956.1_pt1 | contig 36216 bp, 24 predicted proteins | sample 6712731 | NCBI WGS metagenome assembly WLWD01 (sample SAMN12718690, study PRJNA576275) | sponge metagenome | isolation source: marine sponge | host: Mycale hentscheli | place: New Zealand: South Island, Marlborough, Capsize Point | collected 2014-11-01 | reverse complement strand
TCTCAGAAATCACCTCACTCTGATATTATTTACACTTTTTCTGACCAATGTTTGTGTATGTATGTGTGTCATATGTATATTAATGTTTAGTATGTGGTATTAAAATACTATTATAATTTCTTTATTTCCATCAGACCTAATCGCCCAATGCCATCAGTGTCGGACAGTCTGGATAGAAGTGTGAGTAGGTTCATGGAATAGTTCAGTGCTGTGCAGCTATTCAATGTTGTTGTTGTTGTTGTTTATTACCACATTATCACCCTAAGTTTTGAATTCATGTAATGTATATATTATAGTTGGATACTTCGAGATTGCGCAGAGATATGCCTGTTACTACGACAACGACAGCACCAAGACGACGACAATCTCCTGGTTCTGGGAACAATCCTCCACAAACCACTCCCCCTTCCAGATCAGCCAGGAATGCCCTGCCCTCCATTCCTAGTGGCCAAATGCAAGGACCTCCCATACCAACTAGGAGAGGGGTGCGTATGTGTGTGTGTGTGTGAATTGCAGGAGGTAGTAATAATTTTGTAATAATAAACCCTAATTGCGCATGTGTGAGAGGGTTACAATACCCATTTTGTCTGCCAGTCAGTCATTCTTTTGGTCTTTATAATAGCTAGTTAGTGTATTGTAATGCTGAGGGTCCACACCCTTGGTGCTTCATTTAACATAGGAGTTCTGTGTTAACTCTATCAGATGCTGCGATTGTTTGAGTGGTTATATATTATTAGAAGGTATCAGCAACTTAAAATATACAAAAATTGGATTTTTTTAAAATATAGTGAGTAAAAGAGGATGAATTAAAATAGGTTCTTCCGTGGGGTAGAATTAAAATAGGTTCTTCCGTGGGGTAGAATTAAATTAGTTCTTGCGTGGGGTCTTTGTTTCACTAGTGTGGTAAAGATACATGTATCACAGCAAGAGTCTGTATCGTATTTATTGGAGCTATGTGACTACTAAAGTCAGAATGGACTTATTGACCATTATGGTCTCTTCCAACAGTATAATGACCTATAGGACTTTGTGTGTGCGTATTTAGGCACGATCTCCTCGTTCGCCATTCTCTACCATTGAGTCTCTTCTAGCATCTCAGGGCCTCCAGCAGTACTCTGAAGTCCTTCATAAGAATGGCTACGATGACCTGCAGTACTTGGCAGATATTTCAGATGGAGAATTGCAAGATTGTGGGATTTTAGTAGCTGCAGACAGAGAAATGGTGAGAATGAAATCTGTTTGTACTGTGTCTGTCAGTAATAGAGGAATAAAGTTAAATTACAGAGCAATTTGAGTAAAGGTCTTGAAGATGCTCACCAACTCCATCTGCCATCTCGTATCCTAATGCATTTAAGTGACATTAGGCATTTGCCCCTTATCTCATTTATCTGTAGTACTGTAGCAGAGATTGGGCTGCTATTTTCCTGGTAGGTGTAAAGTCTCATGAGTGGGATTGAGAAGGTCACAGACATATTATACCCATACAATGATCATGGAATATAGAGAGTGTCTCACTCACTTCAATTACTCAAAGAAAAAAACAAAGCAAAACAAAAACAACAACAACAACCAACAACAGACATGTCAGAATATTTTGATTGCGGATGTTACTGTTAAATGTGTGGATGTACATGTGTTAAATGTGTGGATGTACATGTGTGGATGTACATGTGTTAAATGTGTGGATGTACATGTGTTGAATGTGTGGATGTACATGTGTTAAATGTGTGGATGTACATGTGTTAAATGTGTGGATGTACATGTGTTAAATGTGTGGATGTACATGTGTTAAATGTGTGGATGTACATGTGTTCAATGTGTGGATGTGCATGTGTTAAATGTGTGGATGTACATGTGTATGTTTTACTTCTCCTTTTCTTTTGTTCTTAGTTACTCAGACTGTTCAAGACTGTCACACCGAATCACTGATGACACCTTACCTAACTTTATTCCAAGTCCTTTTAATTCTCCCTGGCCAATAATGAGTTTTATAACTATTTGGTTATCACCACTAATGTGATTATTTTTATATCATACAATTCTCTAGGAATGAATTATGACACTTACTGCACACTGTCAAATATTTTAATTTTGGTGTATATTTTCTAATTACTGAGATTCTAATCACCCTGTGATATTTTGGGACCAATATATATTACAAGTTTGTACTAATTTTCATGTCACTCTCAATGATTTATTTTATGTTTGTGTGAATGATTTGTTCTTCTGATATCTGTCTAACTGAGTGTTATCATGTAGTATTGGTCCAATGGAAATTCAGAAAATAAATGGGAGAATAGAACTGAATAATACTTGATACAGTAGAAACTTTGGACGGAGAACAATTTGGGGCCAGAGGTGCCTTTGTGATTTAATGAAGTTAAGCAAGGAGCTACTAGCTTGGTGTGAGAGTGTTGACATTAACAGGATTTGTATTGAGTAACTTATAAGGGAAGGCAGCAGGCATAAACAGGAGCCAGCAATCATCTCTTCCTCTACATAACTTTGCCTAGTATCAATACTAGCTAATGCAAGTTGATATGTAGCTCGTGCAATGTAGAAGAAAAGCTAAACAAAGGGACATTTGTCTCACCTCACTGGTAGTTTCTATTCTGGGACCAGCACAGGTGATACAGTGAGACAATAAGGGGGCGCTACCAACTCTACATCATAAAAAATTACTAGAAAAAAAGAAGTTGAAACAACAAATCTGGTCCCACGCAACCCAACCTTCAGCGGCCTCCATCTACTCCGTGATTAGCTACCATACCGCTGTAACAAAAGAATGACTAATTCGACTGACAAAACTCAACTGCTATCGCCGTGGGTAAAGGGTTTATAAGTGCAGTAGCTGTGGCGTGATTGTATCACGTGCTATACGTTTGTTTTTGTCCTGAGGGTGGGGCTGAGTTACTGCAGAGCCACATCAGAAGGTCCTCCGATTCCATTCTCTCTAAAGTTTCTTCGTATGTTGTCTGGCTCAAGTGAGTTTGTCCAGCTGTGTAGAACTAAGCGAGTATGCATAGTTTTAAACTTTCAAATTGGGAAGATAGTCCAATTTTTTTTATAGCTCGTGAGATTAAGTAGTGACACACTTGATTAGGGGCTAGTCTCGCGTAGCCAGACCCTTTATCAATCGCTACACGGGAAAAGGGTCTGGTAGACTGACATTGAGCAGTTTGTTCTTGCTTAGTCAGCAAGTGGTTAACTGTGGTTCAATTAGCGTGGGTGTAAATCGTTAAATATTTTCAGGCGTGAATTAGGCAGAGTTCGTTCTGTATTGCCATGAAAAAATGTTGCTTATGCAAAACTATGCTGGGAAATGCTGCCAGTTAAAATTTAATGGCACTGATATTGATTCTTGGCTAGCATTATTCACCTTTAAGGCACATAGCAACTGGTGTGCACTGTTAATTGAGTTCCCACACCAGAGTTGTAGTTCGTGGCTAGCCTAAAAAAACACAAGCATGGAATTCCCCTGCCTTCAACTTCCTTGGGTATAGTTAGCGATCTTACTCGATCTATTCTTACCCAATCCCCTTGTGGTCTGTTATATATGGGGATCCTGGGTTTTATTTCAGGGCTGGTTTTATTCTGGCAGGTCTCTATTTGGTGGTGGGTTATCAAGTTGTGGCCAATGGCTAGTAGAAGAGTCAGAGGAACAAAGAGGAAACAGCAACTTCTTGCTGCTAGGCACAAGAAAAGATGTAATCCCAGTAGAAGTTGATTGTTGCAACACACAAAAAAATAGTTCTAGCTACCCTTAGCTACTTGTACACCAACTAACAATACACTGTCTGTCATCTGACAAAATTACTGGCAAAATCCTAAATATTCAATTGCACATCTGAGGAATTATTGACTCCTGTTATGTAGTATATAATGTAACTACATTTGTTACAAAAAAAAATTGCAAAATTGAGATAAAAAAGATTGTGTCAGGTTTATTATAGGTATCTCAGATGTAATATCACAGGTCCAGAATTGGAAGTGGGCGTAGGTCCATCTATGCCAATGAATGCCTGTTCGTCTGTGCCAGCAAGCACAGGTCCGTCCGTGTCAGTAAACACAGGTCCGTCTGTGCTAGCAAGCACTGGTTCATATGCACAATTCAGCGTAGGTCTGTCTGTCCCAGTAAGCAGCACAAGTTCATCTGCACCAGTCAGTGCAGGTTCCCCTGAAAGATCAGGCATGCACACATATGAAGCAAGCACTTCCCCGTTGTTGGTGGTACACTTGTGGACTCGGGTCTAAATCCTGCAGGTACTGCTGGAGGTGCATTGGAACTTGTACCTACAATTGCATTCAATAATAGCAGAGGTAAATATATTTGTGGCACAAAAAGTAACAGGATGTCTAGACAAACTTCACATTCAGTCGCCTAGTATGCAAATGAAGAAGTGGTTAGCTCAGAAGACCCTGTATACCAATGCAGCACTACTCACCAGATCCCTTGGAAAGCCCAGCATCACACCAACACAAGCCTAGAAGTTAGTCACTCAAGGCTTCCATTTCCATACTCTATTGCTTCTCCTAGAACCAGTGATACCAAGGATGCCTCGTTGCCTCCCTGAAGCAGAAGGGAGTCAGGGGCAAGCCGCTCGGAGAGAAGTTGTACAGGGCGCTCTGCTCAACTTAGAAGTCTCAGCCGGGCGCCTTCTCTCCATTTCGTTGTCTGTGTTTATTTATTTTTTCAAACTTGCTCTTTTCAGAGCCACTGCATTCCAAAATATTTCACCCTAAACAATAATCCGCGCGTATTCCTTACCACCTGCCCGAGGAGGGCGGGGCTGAAATTGACAAAATCGTGCGAGGAATGATTGGCTTGTTCTGCATGCTATTTCTGGCCATAAGTACGGAATGGGGGGGTTCAGAACCATTCTATTTTTGGAATACAGGCACAGAAGATAAAAATTAAAAAAATTACAGAGGGAAATTTCGTAAAAACGGCAACAAACGGAAATATTTAAGGAAATGGTCGCCACAAAAATAAATCAATGAATAATTTGAAAACTAAATTGTAAATCGAAAAAAAGCTTCTGTAATTTTGTCGGTGGTGAGTTCCAGAGTCCGCGGAGGGTGAGACCCCCAACTGTGGAGTTGAATTGTCGGGGATATTTTACCATTTATGTTGGAGAATGTGACCGCTTATATCTGCCATAGTAGTTGCTTTGGACTTCTAATTTCTGGTAAGCCAGCTCCTTAGATAGTTTACTGTGAGGTCCACTGTATAGGATAGCCTGCAAAACTTAAGAAATATATAAAAGTAGGCCATAGCAACATAATTGATTTAGTTAATGGATTTGCGTGGGTGCATGCGTAGGCTGTGGGTAGGCGGTGTGCCAGCACCCTTAAGGTTAGTCCAAGTCACTGCTTAGCATAACTAAAGGCATAACAAAAACCTAAGGTACCAAGCAAAGACCTTCCCAGCTGACAGTTCATGTAGACATCCATTAGTTCATGATTAAAATACACTACTGGTCCTTGCTTCACTAGTTGCATTCCAATGGGAAGTCATGTAGGTGTCACAGACCCATTTTCTTGCTGTAAGTGGCAGGAAGAGGGAAGAATGTATGGCATGCAAGACTAAGGCTAAATTTAAGGCTTTATATAAATTAATCCTATATCTCATGACATAGGTTTATAAAAGCTTCCTGGATGCTGGCTGTCCATGCTGCATGTTAATCGCCCTCCAGGATATAATAAACAGTGAGCGTGCCCTCCAGAAATCCTGCTGTCTACTTTATGTTAATATATCACCACGGAGAGTTTGACCAGAAGAGGATTTCGGCAAGAAGTCGAAACGTTGGGTTAAGTTATAATTAAAAAATATTGGCTGTTAAAAAGAGGAATCTTTCCAATAGTATAATTATTTCAGCCAAGAATGATGAGTTATTGAAAGACAAGAATGATGAGTTATTGAAAGACTAAGTTTAAATTCAAGGTTTGGGTGAGCTAGACCATGAGCTTTTTCTGAGTATTAGTTTTCACTAGAAAGTTTCATGGAGAATTTGACTCATAATTAATCACACACACTTATCACTTAGCCATGGTCCGCAACAGAATTGTACTTTTTCCATCATTTGTCTTGGAAATTGAAACTCATATCTGTTTACTTTGCATAATCTGCAAAGTCGTTACTTAGCTAATCCACCAATAGTTGTTGATTGCATAAAGCTCATGAATGCTTCCACTTTTCTAAAAACTTGGTTCAAAATACAGTGTTCGTTTCTCTCGAAAAATTTCATATAAATTCAATTGGAAGTAAAGTTGCCCGACAATTTTTAATCAGCCATCAGCAACCAATGCCTATTGTTGCCAGTTCATTACATTAAATTATTATTATTTTTACACTAATATAGGGTTGTGAAGTTCAGTCTAGAATTAACATTGAATAAATAAAAGGAATAGTAAATGTTTGAACTGATTTGTTTAGTATAGTTAAAGATAGGCGACCAAATATTATTAATTCTGTATTGTTTAGAAAGTCTGTGAAAGTAAGACAATACATCTAATGAGTAAAAGAGAGCTGAGAAAGAAATTATATAGTGATAAATTAGTGGAGTACAAAAGTCAAAGAATAAAAAGAATCTTTGAAAAAGAGTATTGTCATTCATCTTTTGAGAGTGAGACTGCAGCATAGCAGTACCCCTTATCAGTATAAATACAGAATTAGAGTGTTTGTTTGCCGGCTGGTTGTCGTAGCTCAGTGGCAGAGCGCTTGTGTAAAACATGCGGTTGGTTCTATTCCTGGTGGCAACCAAATATTTTTAATTCTATATTGTTTAAAAAGCCTGTGAAAGTGAGAGAACACATCTAATTTACATTTCAATTGAAATATAATAAAGAAAACCAGAAATTTATCTTCACCTAATAATAAATATATTGATTGCCTTACAAGTGGCTGTAGTTATGGTTGACTACATTTTAACATCACACTGTATAGAGGTTAATTTACCTTTATTATAGGGGCCAGGATTGGCTTCTACATCTCCACATAGTAATAATAGTTTCTGTTTTAGTGAAGTTGTTCTGGAATGAATTTCTTTTAAGATATTTATTGAACCATTCCAAATGAACCAGTTCAATGGTAGAGATAACAATTCTACTTTATTATTTGTCTTTAGTGGCTTTATTACAGTACAGAGTTTGGAATATTGAGATTTAGTTTTCCTTCTGAAAATCCAGATCATTGTGATGGCTATTAACAGATATTGAGTGTTAGAGAAACATTGATGTTGATTGATATATGAACAACGAGTCTCCCAGAGCGTTGACCTGTATCGTCTTCTGTTGCTACTTTCCCAGTGTGGAGCTGGATAACGATGGCGACCCATGCTATATCTGTATATTTGATAACATTTATATTATAAGAAATTATAACTACATCCTATCATGTTAGGAAAAAAAATTGTGTTGTTTATATCAAACCACTATCTATTTTAACATACAGTTGTAATTTCGTAAATGTCTTATTTGTAAATGATTTATCTTAATCAACATGTGTAAAATATTGAAGTGACCGGGAATCAAACCAAAGAAGAATACATCTAATGAGAAAAAGATGGCTGAGAAAGAAATTATGAAATGTAAATGTTCATCAGAGCTTTAAATAGAATTATGAAAATATTCTCACATGTACAGCATTGGTGCAGATTAGTAACCTACAGACATTGGAACATGTAGTAATACAACTTTAGTAGTAAAATTGACCAGTTTAAATCTGTTATATTTCTGACTAAATTCAGTTAAACAATGAGATAATAATCATTAACTATTATTATAATTATTAATATGCAAACCATATTTCCTTAAAATTTTCCAACAACCTGAGTATTATATAGTGTTGTCAGCTGCTTTTGGACAGTTGCAGCTGCCTGAGATGACTGAATAATTGGCAGTTCAACAATTTTCATTATGGTATATACTGTCATATAATTTATAAAACAGCTAACTACCAACAACAGCTAAATACTGACTACAATATTTATTGGTAATATCCAAGTACATATAGGACAAGTGATGACTTTGAAAAGTAAATATGAAACATTCTAAACAAATTATAATTACATAAGAAACCATTTCAATTAATAAAAAATTATTTCTGTAATTAACATATCCGCCAATACCTATAATTCACCTTGACATTAATTGTGCAGTGAAGTTGCATTAATTTGTGTATCTGTTAAATAAAATTTTATTTATGCAATTTTTAATATGATTTTATCGTAGATCAGCCTCTCAGTAACTACGAACCTTTACCTCGAGCATATGCTGCTGCCTCGGCAAGTTCTGAACAATTGTATGTTTATGGAGGTCGTGTTGATAACTTTGATAAGAATAAAAGACAACTGAGAACCGTAATTCAAATCTATGAGTGCTCTACAGAATCCTGGAAAGAACTTCCAACGTCTGGTACTCCACCTCCTGGAATAATTGGCTGTGCAACATCTTTTTCAGGTCATGTTCTCTACTTGTTTGGTGGTCATAATGTTACATCATTCCATGCTTCACTGCATCAGCTAGACACCAGATCTATGACATGGAAGCAACTCTCACCACAACATGATAGTGGACCCATGAGGATATCTTATTGTCAAATGATATATTATAATGATTCATTAACAATTATTGGAGGCTTTGGCATGCCATCAGGTGAACTGCAGTCTGGATCACTATTTACTAAGAAAAAACATTATCTAGATGGTTGTGGCTGGACAAATGAGATTCATAAGTACCATATTTCCCAAGGTAAGTTATAAATTGTATTTCAATTGATTTGTCATAATTTAATTTATACATTATTAAAATACAGTCTATATTAATAAAGTATTACAGATACAATATCTCTAGAGTTATTTGTAGTGTTCATGTAAACTATTATTGGAATAATCATGGAATAATTATAAAACAATGATTTTATACATTTGTGCTATACTTAATTTTGTCGTGTTGATGTGAATAAAATTTAATGGTTTCAGACATGAGGAACTATTACCCTTTTACATTGTAAACATTATCAGGAATAATTATAAAGATATAATCAGACGTGATGAATTCAAAGTTACAGTACTAATATCTTTAACGACTTTTCAATCATTTCTTTCCTACATAAATAGAAACTAGAACAATTTCTATCTCAGGTTATGGTTGTATTGTGTATAATAATAGTGATTTTTGAACTAAGGAATTTAGTTTATTTACGAATTTATTTGTAGTGATAGAATGGAATGACATTAATTTAAACATGCCAATTATGTATTCTTGTATTTAGTATTGCTTCTAGGATGACTCATTTACTATTTATTCAAACAATGGGCACCACTAAGTACTACTTACTCTGTGCTAATAGTAATAATAAAGCAATTTATATGTGACAGTGTCTATCAATAGTAATAGAGCAAATTTGTTAAAATTGTGGACATATATTTAGTAGTTGCATAAGTGCTGAGATGTTTGATAAAACATTTCCTCAAAAAGTAAATAATTTAAAATTTTGTATTAGTTTGAAGTAGCAATTTTTATTAAATGCACAGCTAAATGTTTAATTTATGTTTGTGATTTATTATGAACATTATCAGCTAAAGTCTTTGAAGTAATTAAGATTAATAATTTTTGGCTATATAAAATGTTTATATAAAATGAGGCATTCATTGTTTGTACTCATACTAACATAATGTAAGTCATTTTATTATTCCGATAATATCCACCAAAACAATTGATCATTGGTAAATCACTACTAACAATCAATACGATACTTTTGAATTATAACTGGTATAATAATCACTACATAATACGTCAGCTCTAAGTCATGTAAATGACATTTGAAATCTTCATAAAATAGATTTCTTGAAATAACTTACCAAATAATATTACATTGCTATTTGCATTTAGGTACATGGTATTCTCCCTTCGTCACTGGAAGTGGACCTTCTCCTAGAGGTGGTTTTACAGTCACCTGCATTAGTCCTACACATGCAGTCTTGTTTGGTGGATCCAATGATAGTAGTGGACTCAATGACACTTACCTCATAGACTTGACACAGATGGTAAAAATTGTTGTAATCTCTCAATCATTGTAATTGTATTGATAATATGAGGTTAGTCAAGATGTATATGTGCAGAAATTAAGCAATAAAATACAAATAATAGCATTAATCTGCCAGTACATATGTACAATGTAAACTATTTATGTATGTAAAATATATACATTAGAACAGGATTAGCACATGGCTGTAAATGTAAAAGCTTTAAATTTTTTGTGCTGCAGACTCAGTGTTTATATGAATTGCATACTGAGAGAGGACTAGAAATAATAATCTATTTAGTAGTCACACTATCTTAGTTCAGACTAAAGATAGTTGTAGCATGGGCTGTCAAAAGTATTTTTATTCCTTTATTGCATGTTTCTATTTAGTGAGTTTGTTAAGATGGAGGTGATTTCATGGAACATAGGAACTAAGGCAAATCGGCCACTTTTTTAAAAAATAACAAGTAATTTAGAGGAGTGTCCATTTATTAAAACTTTCTATATAGAACTAAATAGCAAATATTTTTTATATTTCAGTGTATAAATTCTTATTGACTCATTGAAGAGACTAGTATGTTGCAACTGGCCATTGTTAAGCAGCAAAAATATTTAAAAAAAACAGGTAGGGAGAGAGTACACTGTATAAAGTACAAGGACATGTAGTAGTATTTTATATAGGTCTCTAGGCAGCTGCACTTGCAGAGGGCATTTGTTTTACTTAGGTTTAAACAATTATTTTTAGCTTAAGCTGCTCACATGGAGTAAGTATATTTATGTTTATGTAGGAAAAAGGCATAAAGACTTGAGAAAATCTATTAGTGCATGTTGTAGTACATTATCTAGTACATAGTAATTATTACATGAGTCAGAGTATGATATGGTGAAATGTTTCATGACCTGGCTAATTTAATTTCAAGAGCCAGAGGGAATGAAATATCAAGCCATATCACTCTCCTGAGTTTAGTATGTTGTTTATTCCACACTATATATCTTCACTACTGTAGTTAGTAGCTCCCCCCCCCCCCTCTAGCAGCTTCTATAACATGGGTTGAGTAGCTACACAAGAGGAAGTTGCTTATAAAAACAAGAAATTGACAAGTTCAGCAAGTTGCTATGTCTACAAGGGTAAAGAGCCTGGCAGTATAGCAACAGAGTGAACTATCATGAGTTATTTCACAGGTCATGTACCTAAACATATCATTGTGAAGATATCTAGGGTGGAATAATAATAATTATTATTTTTAGTTTATTAATGAAATACTTCAATGATCCTATTAAGACACAAAGTTTCCTGACTCAAATATGTCTCATGTTTTAAAGTAATTACTAATGTTTGTGTTCACTTTTATACTCTGAAATACTTTTTATGCTTACATTATTATAGCAAATATATGATGCATGTTGTCAGGAAACTATCCTGAAAACATACACACGTCGCCATGAAACTAGAAATGTGTAACTGATGTATTATGATTATTGTTCATTTTGTTGTATTATAAATCATCGCACGTTCTTATCATAATTACTGCACATTATTTTTATTCTATTCAGGCAGATCAATTCAAGCATAGACAGCTTGATTACTTTAGTTAGTAAAACTACGAGAAATAAATATATTATCTTCTAAGCACTGTATATACTGTGATTGGACTTACTCAGGTGGCAGCAAAACACAGCACATGTTACTAACATAATTGATAGGCTTTTAAAATGCAGCTGATGCTTTTAGATATTGTTATTATATTTAATTAGGCATGAAGAAGTGTTTCAGTTCTTCTAATAATAATATTGTAAAGTATTTGTTTGATTGTACATTATATTGTCTTATAAATAGTGTTTTACTAAACTTGTGCATGGAACACCACAACCATCTCCAAGAAATGTTCATGCTGCTGTTTGTCTTGATTATAATAACAACAATCCACAGTTGTTAGTAGCTGGTGGGTGTAATGACAAGGTTTTAAGTGATGTTTGGTGTCTTGATGTACGAGCACAGAGTTGGCAACAGGTAAGATCATACTATAGTATATCTCAAATAAGACTAGCTATGTAGAAGTAAATAAACTTAACTGGTGAACATATCTTTAAAAGAAAAATAATGTTTATTGTTTAAACTAAAATTACTTTAGTAGTTCCTAATAATTATTATTATTGGATCATGTACAATTCCCTGATAATTGTGGCTAAAAGTTCACCTGTAAAGAACTTTGAGCATCTATTTCTAGAACTAATTAAATAGTTTAAGTTAAGTTATACTTTTCATAGATCTAATTAAGTATATTAAGTGGTTTGTCTAATTTCTTTATAATTATTACACAATTCATGCATGAAATCAAATTATTTCGTTCAGTCCACAATCCCGCAGTTCAAAAACAATACATTTAATGCACATACATGATGTACTACATGAGTACATTTCATTGTACAATTTTTAACAACAACTTTTCTTTATCTTTTGCAAGTGTTCAATGGAATGTACTCCATGTAGCACTTCCTTTATCTGCATTGATTGGACTGCTGGCTTGTGAACTTCATTAACAGCTCGTTGATGTTTGTTAAAATAAACTTTTTATTGCCATGTTTCGGAACTGGTAATCTAATTATTATTTTTACTTGAATTAGCTGTTGTTTAATTTACAAAATTTGTACAATTTGTGTGGTGTTATATAACTTTTAACTTGATGAAAGACTGATTTTTTGGCCAACCTTGTTTTTGTATAAAAAGTAATTTTTTAAACTAATTTAGGTCAATTCATACCTGTTGAATCCAAATCTGATGAGTGCCAATTGTAAAAACTTGAGCATTTCTCAATGATTAAATTATAAAATACACCTTTTATTCTTTAGTATTTTAAAATCAAATAAATCATCTCAGCTACCATTTACTCAATGGACATTAGTTCTTCTCTGACATTGCAGTTATATGACATCAAATTTTTATCAGCTGAGTTCCTGTTTGTGCACATTATTTTCTTATATTGTAATTTTTGTCACTTCATTTGTGCTGCCTGCTTGATTATACTCAAACTGATTGTATAGTCTAGTTTAACTTTGTACTTCCTTGAAGAAACAGAAAGTTTGTAATTTATAGCTATGCTCAAGTTTATCTTGAAAGTTAGATGTTCAGGTAACAATAAAGTCTTATGTGCAAGGGAGAACAGAAAAAATAATCAGCAAAGCTTATCCAGAACAAGAATCTAGTGTTTCTATGCAGCAAGTAAGCTTCAACAGTTTCAAATTGTGAATTGTACTTCATTAGTATGTATTAGCTAGTACATATTGCTTGAAAAGTCATAATATTGAGTGATACTTTAGAGGTGCAAGATAGAAACAAGTGACTAGCTGAGTTTTACAAAACTACAAAGAAAACTTTGCATTCGACTATCTTAAGACTGCATGTTCTGTTGTCAAAAATGCACAGTAAAATGTCCTCAAAAAATTCCAGTAGCTCCATGTAGAAGACATGTGTGTAGAACTGGATGGAAGGCAACTTCCGATAGTCTAGTGAGTAGACCTGTTAACTTAATACACAGAATAATCTGGAGTCCTATGAAGTATGAATAATTATATGCAAGTGTGTAATCCTAGACAAGAAGCTTTGCTGACAGCAGGAAATATAAGCAACATATTTAGTAATTCTTTGAGGAACCTTCTTAAAGTAGACCAGTCTGCATGTGTTTCATTCCACATTCCAAAGATTTATAAACAGTCCAAAAGCTCTGTAGTTAATTAATAAACAAATATAGCTATTATTACACATTTTAATTTCTTGCATGAGAACTTCACTCATTAACAACCTACTGTAATACAATACACTATACAAGAACTCTGACTAAGTCATATAAAGTCATATACTTAATTTAAGCAGAAGCGGCACAATTGAAATTTTGAAGTTTCTGAACTGAAAAATACAATCAGAAAAGAATTCTATGTAATGCATTTCCTTCATAGTCAGTAGTTTATCTGCATCCATTTGGAATTATTGCAATGTAGCTATCTAGCCTCAACTTGGATCAGGAATAATTTTTACATAACCAGGAATTCTATACTAGATATAATATCTGAAAAAAAATGTTGGAACTGGTCAATTTTATGGTGACCATTTTAAATTTTCACAATTTCTCGAGTTCCCAAAGTTGCCAAATTGGCAATCATTTATCTGTAAAAATACTTCATAGGACTCCAGACTACTTGGTGTATTATGCCAACAGGACTACTCACTAGACTATTGGAAGTTGCCTTCCATCCAGTTCTACACACATGTCTTCTACATGGAGCTACTGGAATTTTTGAGGACATTTTACTTGTGCATTTTTGACAACAGAACATGCAGTCTTAAGATAGTCGAATGCAAAGTTTTTTTTGTAGTTTTGTAAAACTCAGCTAGTCACTTGTTTCTATCTTGCACCTGCAAAGTTTTTTTTGTAGTTTTGTAAAACTCAGCTAGTCAATTGTTTCTATCTTGCACTTCTAAAGTATCACTCAATATGACTTTTCAAGCAATATGTACTAGCTAATACATACTTATGAAGTACAATTCACAATTTGAAATTGTTGAAGTTTACTTGCATAGAAAACTAGCTGCCAATTTTTAGTATGGTGAATGTACTTCATGGTGAATGTACTTCATCTGGTTATTTGCAAAAGATAGCTATATATGTTACGTGTTGTGAGAATGGTATTATTGTAGATATGAGGCAATAATAAGAGGACTAAACTAGTAGGTGGTAGATTTTAGAATACACTCAAATCCTAGCACTAAGCTATTGCTTCATTGCTCATATTCTTCAACCAAAATGCATCAGCCTGCCTTCTCACTCATGTGTCCAGCATGTGCACCAGTGCATATCCTTCCCATTTGACACTAGCATGTCAAAGTTTCATATCATTGAAATATTTTACCAGCTTCTTTAGTGACTCCATCATTTGTAATGTAGTAGCATTATCCTCAACATATTATTTGCTACTGACTTTATGAAACAGTAAATCCATGTCACAGCTATGTAACTCTATCATGGGCAAAATCAGCTGTCACAATTGTATTTTCCAGGCTCGATGTTTTGCAGTGTCCAAGACCTTAACTGGAAACAATATTAAAACAACCATAAACTCTATACTAGAGGTATTTATATATTTTCTTAGAGTTGACCATATTTTTGGCAGCAAATTTGCAATTTTCACTGTGTCTGAGGCCTCACATTGAAAAAAATGCTATCAGAAATGAATTTTGTACACAAAATAACCATATGCTCGACATATAACTTGAAAAAAAAATTTTGAACTAAGAATATTCATCGTGAACAATTAAAATTTCACTATTCCCCGGAGTTTTCCAAAGTTACCACTTTGGCAAACCAAGTTAAATTCTAGAACCACTTGGGGGTGCAAATCTGTAAAAGTAACTTTCATATAGGAGTTTGCAGACTTAAAGTAGCCATTCCAATAATATTTGAGATACAGTTTTCGTTTTTTTTTTTATTTAAAACAAAATGCTCAATGTTTCATCACTGGCACTCACCAGATCTGAATTCAGCACAAAAATGGAGTCTAGAAAGTCAATCTAGCTGTTAATTCAGGTCTACTACACTACACTAATACAAATATTGCAATATTTTCAAATTATTTACCACCCAGTCACTATTTTGAAAACTTGAACTGCGAAAGCTACCTCAATGTTAGCATTGTAGCTTTAGAGATACCACTGCAAGGAGTTTGACAATCATAAATAGCTTACTCTTTGAGGTTAAACAGCATTCAAGTGGAGGCAACACAGACGAGAATAAACACGATTTTTGTGAGGTGATACTTCAAATCTCTGTGCAGCGGTTACTGCAATGAAAGGGTTAAGTAATTTTATGGCTTGTTTAAATTACAAATACATTATTAATTATTGTCTAGCTGTCAACAATAAATTGACAATAAACTATTTGCTAACACACTAGTATTTGAACCATTAGATTACACCACAATATTGCAACAAAATGCTAAGTTGTGTATTTATACTGTTAAGGGATACTGCTATGAATATTGTCATTTCTAACAAACTTCAAATATTCTATATTTAAATATATTTTTAAATTTTGGGAATTTTTTTACTCTTCCAATTTATCAATTAATAATTGTTTTCTTAGTCTTCTTTTATTCATTTTATTCACATGTTTCTCTCTAACAACTCAGCAAAAACAGACAATGGTTATCTGCCGGTGTCAAAAAAAATTTTTTTTAATTGTTAACAATTACTATGCATGAATATATAAGTGAAGAGTGAGTCACACAAGTAGCTCTCATGTAGGATTGAACTCAGTCATTGAATAGTGTTCTCACAGTGAACACTGGCACCTTGAAAATATAGGAAAATATTTGTATAGATATCGTCCTCAGTTTCATTGAAGATTGATTAGATTGATATGTGATATTAGACTGCAATTCACTTGAGATGCAATAATTGAATTAATGCTCTAAAGCTATTGTTATTGTAAGAAATTATAACTACATCTATCCTACCATGTTAGGAAAATTCGATGTGTTGTCTATTTCAGATCACTACCTAATTTAACATATGGTTGCACAGTAAAAAATCGTCTGTTATTTTAACACAAAATAAATGTCATATTGATGCATTTTTTTTGACATGTTGTCTGATGTTATTTCAACACCTCTTTTGTATGTTATTGTAACAAAATCAAAATGTTATATTAACAGTAATGGTGCATTTTAACATAAAAAGTATGTCAATATAACACAAAAGAAATTTCTCAATTACTAATAAACTGTTATATTAACAAATACTTTGTCTTGTTTTAACATACCACTACGCTAATATGACATACAAATAATGTCAAAACAACGCACAACTGGTGTTAATACAACAAATAAGTCATATCAATATCACACACAAAGTCATGTTATTTTGACAACTGAACAGTGTTATTTTGACACAGAGATTATGTTATTTTAACACAAAATTCGCGTTAATTCAACACAAACACAATGTTAATGTGACACAGAAATAATGTTAACTTGACATAAAAATAGGGTTAATTTAACACCAAGAGTATGTTATTTTAACACCAAATTAGCGTTAATTCAACACAAACACAATGTTAATGTGACACAGAAATAATGTTAACTTGACATACAAATAGGGTTAATTTAACACCAAGAGTATGTTATTTTAACACAAGAATAGGATTAATCTAACACATACATAATGTTAATATGACACAGAAATAATGTTAACTTGACATAATACGTGTTAATATGACACCAAGATGTTATTTTAACGCAAAATTAGCATTAATCCAACACATACAAATGTTAATATGACACATAATAATGTTAACTTGACATACTACTTATTAATATGACACCAAGATGATGTTAATTTAACACAAAATTAGTATTAATCCAACACACATGTTAATTTGACCCACAATTAGTTTCGATTCGACATACTAAGTGCTAATTTAGCACAAACATTTTAATGTAACACATTACACATTAGAGCATTAGTACGGCACTAAGTGCGAATAACAATTAAACGTTATATCAGTATAAAATATAAATAGAGCCACCTAAACCATCGTAACAACATGCAAGAATATATGAATACGCCAGTACTATTACAGCTATTTCACACAAAAATGTTCGTGCAACAATACCGCAATACCATTATTACCTATACCCACAAAACACTTTTTCTTAAAAAACTGTTTACTGAGATAAATAATAAAAGAGTGCACTGAGTCAAAAGGATTATCTACATCACAAAAAATATCAGTCCTGAATGATATAGCTTTCAATAGCATTAGTAATACTTGAAAAATTAGCAGTATCTTTGGATGAAGATGTCATGTTCAAAAGTTTACATTCAAAATACTTATACAAGTCTTTGATTCGCTCATTGTATTTAATGTCGTAAACATAATGAAGAGAGAGAAGTAGGAGAACCCCTTTCATCACGCTTGCTACTTCTAGCTGTATAGACTGCTCCACTGCAATATAATATTGTGAAGGCAAATCTTCATCCACTAGTTTCACCAGATGAGGCTGATTGGTGAAGCGGCAAACAAGCTCACTTGGTGGTGTGCCTCTCTGAAACACAAACACACAAAAAAATTATCGACTCAAATCTGCCAGTTTATTTATGCCATGAATTGACATTCGTAACATAAAAAATTGGAGTCTCCCTACCACACTTCTGCTAATTATCTGTTTGTTACCAGATTGTAACTTGCCAGGAAATTCCCATCACAAATACTAACCAATACAATTAATCCGGCAGCACAAGAAGGCACTAGTTTTGTTTACAACTAACATTTGTTTCATGTCTGAAGTTGTTCTTACCTTTATTTAATTTCTTAAAAGTGTGCGGACGCTTATAGAGTACCATTACTTAGCACATGGCGAACACATTCTAATATATTATGTTATGTGATATAAAACAACAACATGAAAAAGGACCAGGCATTAATGGGCACATTTGTAGTCACATCTTTGCTGGGATGTACTGCAACACTCCTGGCTATTGGAGTATAGATCCTACTACACCTATCGAGTGGATTGATACACTCACTTGATTTATTACATATACGAAAAAACAGTTACCAGTACTATATATTGTTATTTTGAAAACCATTGGGCTTTGTATTGTGTTCCTGTAACACTCTATATTGAGAATAGTGCACAAGGGTGTTTTGAAGCGTGTAATCAAACAATCTTGCTAAAGTCCATTTTTTACAGTACATGATAGCTACGTCATACAAACAAATGAAGAAAAAATAAACTAACAATAAATAAGTAAGAGACAAGCGGTTGCCATAAATATATTTTGCCAAAAGTTGTCCATCCCATCCCATGATGGGGGGATCCCATGGGATGTTATCTGTCCCACCCATAGCTGGATGCATGCATTTGTGACAGCATACTGGGGGTATGGGGGCGAAGTCCCCCATCTTTGGGGGCATGTGACTAACACAGCGGGCAAGCCTGGCTATTCAACCACATAGGAGGGGTTTCCAGCAGAGTAAGCTTCAAATTTCATAAATTTGTACTATTGCCATGGGTATCCAATGGGACCTTTCTATGGTCCCACCATAGTCACATGAGACAATTGATGGTGTGGGACAGATGGACGTCCCATTGGATCCCCCAAGGTCCCATGGGACGTGTGACGGGATGAACAACTTCTGACATTTCCAGACAGCACTCACTGTCAATATATTTTGCAGGTTAACAGTATGAAGAGTACACTCCATAAAAATGGGATTTTTATGATATTTAATAGCTGAAGGTTCGAATCATAATCCAAACTAATATTCTCATAACTCCACAAGATTAATCGTACAATACCACTAAACCAAGGTACAAACATAAAAATGGTTTTCTATTCAAAAGTTACTACAAACCTTTACAGTGTACGCAGTGCTATAAAGTATAGATGTAGCACCACGACCAAATTATCAGGACCAAGGCCCTATTTCATAGTGAGTTAGAGGATATGATAATCCTTTGAAAACCAAAATAATACATATACAAACAATTACAATTCAGAAAAAAGTAATAAACGGACTGCAGACTAAATTCACTTGGCCACACACACATATCGCCATCAGTTGATATTTGTATCTCTAACAATGTGGATGTCTCCAGGGCTAGGTTCAGTAATGACATGTTACGCATGTGCATGTGTGTATACATGCTCGTGCATGTGTGTATACATGCTCGTGCATGTGTGTGTACATGCTCATGCATGTGTGTATACATGCTCGTGCATGATGTCTAAGATACTTGCTGCAGAATAATTCACATGTTCACTCTAAAATTCACTCTTCGGGCAAAGCTAATGTGCAAGTGAAAATTTCTAACAAAGGCAACCACAAGCCAATTTTTTTTTTCATGAGCAGCTATCATATTCACATTTCAACTTGATCAATAAAATTACACTGTGATAAAGATATTACGCAACTGTAATAAAGACATACCTTTCCTTCCATCAAAAGATGGGGAATATCAACTGTGCTTGTGCTCTCTTGACCTCCAGCTTTCCGCTTTTTGGGCACCAACCAGTAAGCCAAACATCGCAAAGCTGTGAGAGACTCTGCTTCTAAATGTGAACAAAATAATGTTTTCCACATCCTAAACGGATATATAATAACTTATTAACTCATCAAAATGAGATGGACAACTATAGTTGCGTTTGTGTGAGTGTCAACAAAAACACATACTTGGAATGGGATAGAAAAGTAATTATCGAGCAAGCTCAGTCATGTTCGTGTTCAATTGAAATTTCAGATATATACAGTCAATTTTTGATCGGCTGTCCAGCTCTGAAATTAATTTTACCGAGATATTCTGGGCATGCGCAGCCGGCCCTGCCGAAAGCTATAGCTACAGAGTGAGAATGGCTCCATCGTACTCCATGGACTTTATTTAGGTGGCAGATTGTTTGATTGAAAATCGTGGAGGAGGTGAGTCCAAGTACCATAGTTTCTTAACTGTTTACTCACAGCTTTAACCAAGACTTTGTTTATGCACGCATGCGCAAATCAAACGGACAACCGATCAACATTCGACTATATACATGTGGCCATACGTCAACTGACCTTTGACCCAGACGTACCATAATAGTGGCACGGGCATTAAATAAAATGGGGTGTTTCAATTTTGACAATTTAGCTACCGCTGTTATCGTTCAGCTGGGCAGCTCATAATAGTTTTATATTTAAATTACTATTTTTATGGCGTAGATAGAGCTGGGCAGTATACCGATATTGTCATTGTACCACAATAAAAACTTGACATCGCGGAGACAGCGATTCTTTTTCCTCTGAAAAAAAAAAAAATGATCGCGTAAAAAAAAAGAAGAATAGTGCCTGTTGTGGAAGTTCACTCACTAACCTACAGTGCTTCCAGTGGAAAACTCAAACTTCAGCTGAAAAATAATTTTCAGAAATATTTATCGTAGAAGTCTCAAACTCGGTAGTCTTACACATTAATGTAATATAAACAAAATAAAGTGTGGTTTATGTGGTTACCTTTGTGGTATAGGTGATTGAAATCTTGATAAAATACAAAAATGACTGTATTTCACTCAAGTTTTAAGGTGGAGATACCAAACTTGCACAACATACTTTTAGAATGATTAAATACTACATGACAATTTTTTAGACCTTAACAGGGTTTCATACAGAGGGGCGGGAAGGGAGGAAATCCCCCCCAAACAGATATGCTCTCTAATAGAAAAATTAAGAGTATCCCCCCCCCCCCTCCCAAAGCCCAAGATTTCCCCTCCCAAAAATTGTTTCTGGACGTATCCCGTATGAATCCCTGCTTAATATCAATAATTGCTTCATTTTTCGCTTAAACACTTTTTAAATTAAAATAATGAGTTTTAAAGCAACAATTACTTCTTATCGCACCAAATTTGGTATAATAAAGCCTCAGCTACCATAGTATCAGTATGCAACTTAGAAAGGTTAATATCAATATTTGCTCTTTTTCTTGTTAAAACACTTCTAAATTCACTGTTAAAAAACTCCAAGTTCAGGCACCCATTACCACAAAAGTAACTGCAAAACCACACAAATATTTTGTGGGTAGGTTGGTATGACATAAATGTGTAAGGCTTCAAATTTTTACATAAGCACTTTAGAAAATATAGTTGATTAAGCAACAGTGTCCAACATTCTGAGTTTTCAAGCTGGGAAGCACCATGAGTCTATGAGTCTGTGCATTGCACCAACCACCAAATGGACCCCAGCTAAACAAGGCATTATTAATTATTTGACCATCAAGGCCTAATATCATGATATATCACTATATCGTGATAATTCCAGACAATATCGTATTGCCTGAACAAATCCAGTATCGACCGACTCTAACGCGAGATAAAAAAGTGCAAGGGTATTCATTGAACTATTATGCTAAATAATTGCGGTAATGTGAAACTAGGGATTGGGATGTAAAATTCTCATTCTAATAGGTTGAGGGAAAATGCGTAAAAAATATTAATCGTAGCTGGGAAGTGAACCAGGGCATGTAGCTTTAGCTGCCAGTGCTCTAGTCACTGAACTACAAACAAAGTTTGATTCTCATTGACAACTACCTGAGAATACAGTTTTCCCTTATCTTTTCTCTCAACTCATGTGAATTATGAGTTTTCTATCGCAGTATTTGTGAAGGGTTAGAACTTGTAAGTGAAACTTTCATTACAATTGAAGAAAATTAAAATAAATACAAACATACCTGTACTATCAGAATGGTGATCACGAAGAGCATGTTCTAATAACTTAGACTTAATTCCAGAAGATGTAGCATAGTCAAGAGTAGCACTTTTCCACCTGCTCCAGACTTCCATAATTGCATCAAAACTGAATTCATTTCCAGATATCAGTTCAAACTCATAAAATATCTACAAGTACAATTAACAGCCACTAAACACATATACAACGTAAACAAAATCGTGACTTACGTAATTAGCCTTTTTAAGGTGTGGAAAATACAATAACAGTTCAGCGGGACGAACGTCTCCAGACAGCACCATGTCTCTCCTGTTCTTTAGAGTTCTCCTTATCAATTCTTTAATTACATCTACTTTATGTTTCGGTTTTTCTATTTCTTTCTTTAAATGGTCAGTATTTCGTTCGTGTGCCACCTGGTCATCTTGGTTAATACTAATCTCAACGTAGGAATGAGCCACACACGGAGCTGCCTTCTGCCTCTTGGGCTCTGGAGTTGCTCTTGAATACTTTCTATTTATATTTTGACAACGCACATATATGTATTGCCTCCAGGAGTTCTGAAAAATACACATCCCAAAGTCTATATAACTACACATCTAATTGGCTATTCAAAACATCAACTTACACTTTCTTTGAGAAAACTAAATTTTCTCAATAACGACTCGGCCACTACTCCACAATCCCTCATGGAAGGATGCCGCACATATGTAGACAGCAAAGTAGCCAAAACTCTAACCATGTACTTGCGATCGTCTTCTCCTACTTTACACTTAGATAGATTATCCTCAGTAGTTTCCCGAAACATTGGTACTGGAAAAGGATTAGGGATCATTCCCTATTTCAACAAGAAAAATACCAATGTGAGTGCAAAAGTTGGACAGCAATCTACCACTTTGCACTCACACATGCACTCACACACGCATGCACTCACACACGCATGCACTCACACACGCATGCACTCACACACGCATGCACTCACACACGCATGCACTCACACACGCATGCACTCACACACGCATGCACTCACACACGCATGCACTCACACACGCATGCACTCACACACGCATGCACTCACACACGCATGCACTCACACACGCATGCACTCACACACGCATGCACTCACACACGCATGCACTCACACACGCATGCACTCACACACGCATGCACTCACACACATGCACTCACTCACACATGCACTCACACACGCATGCACTCACACCCACCCACACACACATGCACTCACACACGCATGCACTCACACACGCATGCACTCACTCACACATGCACTCACACACGCATGCACTCACACACACCCACACACACACACATGCACTCACACACGCATGCACTCACACACACCCACACACACACAACACTAATATTGCTTTCTACCAATAGGTAGTACTAGCTGAACATTAAAAATAATAACAATTGGGACCGAAGGGTGTTCAGATAATCAAAATGTTCAGATAATAGATTTCTTACTCTACTGGCTGAGTAGAGCTTTCAAGTGCTGTGGGGCTCTTACATCTGTCTACATCTACAGCCTAAGTACATCCCAGATGTTGTAGTATCCCCCTAGCATCCTTCATTGGGAGTTTCCCAGACAAATCCTAGAACTGTAGCAGCTACTGTTCAATCTACAGGCCTTAAATTGAAATAAAAGGGGTGTGGTTTCCCGTTGGTTAATTAGGATACGCAACGTCCTACTGTAACTGAAATAATTGGTGAGCAAGCGAAGCAAACCAGACACTCTTGGCTATAGATAAATGCAAAGTTTTGTATATGTTTATGCATGGGCTTGGTACGTCACCTCTCTTTATGTAAATGGGCGGAGTTTCATTAACGATCAGTACCATTTTAAAAAAAGTTTCGTAAAATATCTTGTAGCTGTTGCTTTCGTTACATGGAACGTAGAAATATTCTAAACCTAGGCATAGGCTCACTAGAAGCGGAGTGCTCAAAGCGCAGTGTGGCGAGCGAGCCCAGCTATACAAAACAAAACATTGTCAGACAGGATGTCATTAGAGACTGTCCAACATGGTGAGAGACCAGGCTGTGCAATAGGCAGTTTAGTTTTGGATCAAACAACTTAGTGGTATTATTGGGTCAAAAAAGATAAAAGTATTGTTAGGTGTTTGAAAATAATTATGACCCGTACCACAAATATTTGACAATTTAGCTACTGTTGTTTGTGCATAGCCAGGCTAACTCGCTCGACACACTGTGCTTTCAGCATGCCCCTAGTAATATGTAACAATAATAAAATTAGCGTACTCTTTAGCATTATCACACACACATGCATATACACCCAACAAGGAAACACAACACAGACCAAGCTTATTCAATCTAACTCCCATTTTGGGAGGAAAATATTAATTTGATAAACTAGAAATATGAACGTACAACCGATCTCCCTCCTCCCCCTCCCCCGATAAAAATTTATAAAAATTTCTTTTTCATGGGCAAAGTTAACCACCAGTCTTAAATTGGCTACAATGCGAGTAAAATATGCATTGTTGCAAAATGTTTTTTTTCAATTTCCATTTATACCTAAAAGTGTACAACTTCATTACAAGTAAATATGGCTTAACGTCACTCACATATCAATCAAAATCCAACTACATATAGGCACGAAGACACATGCAACCACACATGTCTCATATATGCCCTCACACACACACTTGAGTTGGGTAGCACACTGGATGTAAATCTTATTGAATATTGTCGAAATGCTGCGTTCAGTCCAATTCACACAAGACATGCATACAACTTTTGCATGAGATTCAGTAGAGATAACTGTTTATCCTTGCCCTGGACAACTATTAAAGAGACAGCACAAATTGTTGTATGATGCTTTAAGGCACAGCCTGACTGATGTATCATTGGGCTCCTAGCAGCTTTTGTCTCATCTGCTGCACACAAATGATAGCCAGCTATACTCAGCAGTCGATGTGATAGTTGTATCTAGTGCATAACTCACTGAGGGTTCACATGTATGTGTGAGATGTGGTATGCATAGAAAAAGATCCCCTACTCTAAGTATATTTATAGAACCTAATATTGCACCACACAGATGCACTCTTTTACACTACTGACCATTGATTGTATCAAGAAAAACAAATTTGATAAAAGTCTCTCTTTGCTCTACAGTTCCTGAAACAGTGTACAATTTGGGCTTAATTAGAATTTTACTTTTGTAATATTATTGCTGTACTAAAGGAGTTGGTGAGCGGAATTAAAGAAATAAATAAAAAAAGAAAGAAAAAGAAACAAAACTGTACTTCTCCAACGTAGAAATAAATTATCTAATATCAGATATTGTCGTGTAATGGGTGCAATTCAGAAATACATACTACCAAAATTTGCAAGTACTTTTGGCCCACAGTTTGAAAATAATCAAGAAACAAACCAGAACGACAGATCTTAACTTTGGCTTTGGAAAACCATGACAGACGAAATGTAAATTGGGGAGAAGGGGCTCAACCACTTGGTTTGAAGTCTCATTGAGATAATGTGACTTAGCCCCAAGTTAGTAACTAGCACATGCACTGCCAATCTGTATTTCATTTCAAGGGAATGAAATTGACGAATTAAAGGTCATAATCTTTAAGATTTAGCTGATCTTAAATTCTATATAATTTTCATCTCTACAAACATAGTCTACACACATTACAAGTGCACACACATGCCGATACACTCACATGCACATACACTCACATATACATATAAACACTTGTACATACACACACATGCACATACACTCACATGCACATATACACACATGCACATATACACACATGCACATATACACACACATATACACACATGTACATATACACACATGCACATATACACACATGTACATATACACACATGTACATATACACACATGTACATATACACACATGTACATTACACACATGTACGTATAAACACATGTACATATACGTACATATACGCACATACATTCACATGTACATATACACACATGCACATACACTAGAATGTACATACACACACATGCACATACACTCACATGCACATATACACACATGTACATATACACACATGTACATATACACACATGTACATTACACACATGTACGTATAAACACATGTACATATACACACATGCACATACACTCACATGCACATACACTCACATATACATACACTCACATGCACATACACTCATATATACATATACACACATGCACATACACTCACATATACATACACTCACATATACATACACTCACATGCACATACACTCACATATACATATATACACATGCACATACACTCACATGCACATAGACTCACATGTACATATAAACACATGTACATAAACACATGTACATATACATATAAACGCATGTACATATAAACACATGTACATATACACACATGCACATACACATTACACGTGTATCCTACTTGTGCCCACCAATCAACACATACACACACCATAACATGGAGTATAGTAAGTGGACAAAATGACACCCAGGAATTTATCTAGGATTTTCCGGCTAATTGTTGGGATTGGGGTGGGTGGGAGGTGGAGGGGGAGGGATTAAAACTGAATGCTACATATTAACTACCAGTCACATATATAAGGACACTCAACTCCATATGCAACATTAACTTTTAATTCATGTCACAAATGAACTATTATACAGTATTGTAATAAACTCACAGAACACTTCTGTCTTCTTACGGTCACTGGTGAGCACCCCTACAAAACAGTTGTTTACTAATAATTACGTTGTATAAATTAGTAGAAGACTTCTTACTTGACTGCTTGTTAAAGACTGCATATCCGTACAGTCCGAAGAAGAATCTTGAATCTATGAGTGTGAAGACAATTTTGATTCATTTTGTTTATTAATTTTTTGTATTCATTAATTTGATATATATATATATTTATTGCAGCCTTGATATTTTTGCTTGAATATTTCTGCATCACGCGAGCGTTCTGTATTCTCCCATATTGTATGCTTGTTATTGAACGCTCCAAGTAGCATGCACGTAGCGAGTAAATCAATGAAAATTGTATTGTAACCGGTTGAGAAAAATATCATGGTAGCAATAAATCACTTATCACACTCGTCGTACATTATGGGAATGATATTTTACTCTCACGCCACATTTTCACTCGCCTTTGGCTCGTGAAAATATTTTGCGTGCTCTTAAAATATTTTCCCATATTGTATGACTCATGCTATAAGTATTATTTATTCTATACTAGATATCTTCACAATGTTATTTTTAGGTTCGTGACCCGTTATTATCTAACGGTTGTTATCTCACCATTACCAGCGATTAATACTATCACCTAACGACGTGCAATATCACCTAACGACGTGCAATATCACCTAATGACGTGAAATATATCCTAACGACGTGAAATATCACAAATCTCTGTTAATGAGTAGTATTATCATTCAACCTTTTCCTTCACAACAAACACCACTTTCGTGAAGAAGCTATGTTATTAATATTTAATAGCAGGGTTAGTTGTGAAATTTTTGTGCTAATTGCCATTCAACTTAACACTAGTGAAATTTATCCCAAAGTTCACTCCTATCCATACTATTACTTATACATATGTGTGACCACGGGAAAATCTGACACAACCCGCCTCCCTAAAAAAAATTGTTATTATGCTTACACGTTCTTCGTCAGCTAGAGATTGATCTTTCCATGATTTAGAGCGATAGCTAGAACCATCGCCGATATATGCTACCTAACCGTTTCATTCCGCAGGCTTTTTAAAATAAATTGTTAAGAATTAAATCGATGTATGCGTGTCGCGTTGTGCCCGGTTTTCCCATAGACAGTCACATATATACACACTAAAAAAACAGAGGCAGTAGTTTTAAACACCTCTTTTCCCCATTTTGTATTAAATACAACATAACTACAATTAACTTACTTGTGTCTGATCCGATTTTCCTTTGAAACGCCCATCTGAAGCAGGTGATTCAGCTGAATACAACTACAAAAAAAGGAAAAAAGGAAAAAATGATATCTATTTCTGCGATAATTATAAAATAACAATAATAATAACAATAAACATTAATAATAATTTACCTTTTCTTTATTCTCTTTCTCCAAGCGAGTTTTTATGGCTGTATAAACTTTTAGCCTCATACCAAAGGGTTTAGGAACCACCTCTTTTATACAGTCTGGGCCAGGACAGCTACCAAAAGCTTGGACAATAGCAGTGCCATCCATTTGCTCATCTACAACAACAGCAACCTGGAGTTATCCTTGTTGTATAAATTTAATATAAACGATCATACCAGAAAATGCACCCGCTACAGTAGCAGGAAATCCTTCCTCAAGTATCCACTCAGCCACTTCATCAACATCTAGGTCTTCCATATCCACTTCACTCTCAGCACTCCACACTCGCCGAAGTCGAAGATTTCACAGCACTTCACAGTTAAAAAAGCCACTGGATGCCCTATTTACACCGTTGACACGTGGCTGCAATCACTTCGCACGTGATAATGCGAGGGTGGGGCTAATGGGGGTGGGCCTCGAATGCGGAGAGTGAGCTGCAACCGGTCTAGCTGTAGCGTTGAAGATCTGAGGGTTCAAAATGGATATATTTCAATGCAATTACTGTTCTTTTCGATGCATGGCGTGGAAAAATCACATGAGACACACGTTTGAATGCCACTCTTCTCTGCCTAACTTTAGATTTTCCTGTGGAATTTCAGGTTGCCTGCAAACATTTCGTACTTTTTCTGGGATGTCTTCTCATTTGTGGAGGCAACATTCAAGCCACATTACCCAATTGGAAAGCGATGAAATGTTTGATCTTGGTGCTGAAGATAATTCTTTATCAAGTGTGCAGGAAACAAATGATGAAGATACTGCAGAAGAAGGACTCTTTTCACCTGCACTAACTAATGGTATGGCAAAGAGGAGTACTGCACTCTTACTTCTTACTTTAAAGGAAAGACACAGACTCACTCAAACAGCGATTAATTTTTCAATTTTCCAAATCAAACAGTTGTTGAAATACCTATTGGATGATGTCAAAGAATCAGTCTGTCAAAACTTAAGTATTGATGAAACCAATATTCAAGATTGTTTTAATGTTGATCCATTTGAAGGATTGGAAACTGAATATTTACAAACAAAATTTTATATAAATCACTTCAACCTTGTGGTAAATTACGAATAGCTATGAATTTTTTGTATATTTAACTTTGCTTGCTAGCTTATAATTACTATACACGATAAGTTATCAAATTATTATATAATATGTTATAGGATCCCATCTCAGTTATCTTGGGAACTGAATTTATTCCGATTCAATCTGGAAACAAGCGGAGATTACAGGAAAAGACCCATACATTTCAATATGTCCCACTCTTGAATGGCTTAAAATCATTGCTGACCAAACAGGAAATTCTTGATGAGGTTAGAAGTATTCAGGTTACATTGATGTGCTATTGGTCCACAAGATAATCATATGGCAGGTCAATTGAACAGAGAGTGTTTATGTATTTGTACTTGTTAAATTTGCGTTCATACATGTAAGTCAAACAAAATGGCACCATTACAATAATAACAACAGCAACAAAACAACTTGGAATAATAGAAATTAAGCCTCATATAAAACAAACATACAAATATTTTGGTTGATTGCAACGATGCAAGCTTTGGTGGTTGCCAGATGGACATTAATGAAGCTCTCCTCACACACTGATTGGCGAATGACATCTTGTATCTATCTTTGCGAACTCAAGGTATAAATATAAGGCAGATCCTACATTTCTGCCAATCTATAAGCAAGTAATCATAGTTTCACTGGCAAAATGTCTACTTGCAGACAGCACAAGAAGTGTCAAACTTGCAGGTTTTATTATGATATGTGAGTCTTTGAGAGAGCATGCTGATTCCGAACTCCATGGACATCAAATATTCAATTTTGATTTGTTATTGTGAGGTAGCCTGTGCAAGGTCCACAAGTCTGGGCCTCCTGTTGTCATGAATAACAGTGGGCTGCTTGTTATTGTGATAGGGTAAGCTATCCTCTGGGTGACAATTAGATTTTGGTGAATTAAAACAACTCTCAGACATTGCAGAGAGAGTGAGCTGGTGTCTCAAATACTCTAAAGAGTGCTTACCCTATACGAAAAAGTGTGCATGTAACATATGCATGTTACATGCATCTAACAGACAATAACATGCGCATGGTAGAGTGCATGTTAAATGAATGTTGCAATCAGTTTCTACACTCATGTAATATGCATGTTTCATGTAACATTAAAGGATTTGGGACGTTTCACAAGCATGTAACATGCATGTTTATACATGAATGGCAACAACAACGATCTTATTCCAATTTTTTTGTACTCCTTTGGCATTAACCCTGGTACACTTAGCCTGTTTTCGTTTTTCCAGTAAAGATTCACAATAATACATACAATTCTAAAGTAAACTGAGGTGTTGTGCGATCAGAAAATGCCTAAAATAGCTCCAGACAACATCGCTAGGACTTCTTTAGGATCAAGTAGCTATGCTATACTTATGTATTGGAATCAGGCTGCCAATTACCACAGTTGATATCAGTAACTCAACAGTAATTCAATTATTTCACGGCTCGTATAGCTTCTCTACTCTCTATACTTGAGCTTCATAAGTATTCAAGTTCAAAAATATTTAGGCAGACCACCGCCTGAACCTCGATTGCTCAGGTAGCCATTTCTTGAAAAAATAACATAAGAAAAAAATCCCGGTGCTTGCGAATCCGCCTTTTTTTTAAACGGAGCAGTACTACAACACAGGAATATATAAAAAAAATATCACAATCTAGTGGATAATCAATATTTCAAAATCTGGTGAAGTCCAGTGCTGTGAGCATGTGCGAGGAGTGCCTACGGCGCTTGTGCCGGTGAGGGCAGCAAAAATTCTGATTTTATTGCTGAATAAGCAAAAAAATTCAGAATATATTTAATATTATAGTCTATTATATGTATAAATTTTATACACCAGGTATAATTGAATTATGCAAACATCATTTTTATATATTCATTGTAGATTCTACAAGATCATAGTAGAAGTGATGAATTCATTGCTGATTATTGTGATGCAAAATTGTTCAAAGAGCATGAACTATTCCCAAGCATTCTCTTCAAATCATTTTGTATTTTGATGAGATAGAGGTATGTAATCCGCTTGGAGCACATGCTGGTGTTCATAAACTTGGTAAGCTTATGAATTACACTCCTTTCATAAATATTAATGCCCAATGTTAATTACAGGAATGTTTTACTATGTTTTGGGTAACATTCAACCAGCTCTTCGATCTACTCAACGAGCAATTCAGCTTGTGGCGTGTGTTGAGAATCCAATTTTGGTAAAGTATGGCTTTGAAAAAGTTCTCGCTCCTTTCATTAAGGATGTTAACACATTGAGTGCAGTAAGTTGAAAAAATGTACAATTGGAATTTATAACAAATTCACTGTTAATAACTATGTCACATTCATATTTACTAGTGCCCAGTTTTCTCGTAGATGGTCACATATATATATGGCTTTGATACGTCGCTTCTCTTTACGTCAATGGGCGGAGTTTCGTTAAAACTTCCTTTAGCCGTAACATAATTTTTTGACAATTTAGCAACCAGTTTTTGAATAGCTGGGCTAGCTCGCTCGCCACACTGTATGCTTTGAGCACACCCCACAATGTGGCGCGCATAATTGCCGGAAAAAGATTGATTAAGTTCTTTGCAATAAATTTTTTTTGAGAGGGCCGTGTTGTGCCCGATTTTCCTTTAGACTCCAAATTTTTCCTTCATCTAAGACTCGAGAGTGTCTCACTCGCTTCACTCACTTACCAATTATCATATAAACACTTGTTACCAGTAATTTTTGTCATTTTTCCTAATAGGATGGAATTTCAGTGGAATGTGGTGGAATATCTCACCTGTTTTATGGAACTGTTTTGTTATGCCTTGCTGACACTCTGGCTGCTCATCAGTTGGGTGGTTTTAACCCTTTCCCTGTCAATTTTTTTTCCAATGATTCAGTGAATGCATTTAAAAATTCATAAAAAAATAAATATTGGTCAAAGTCCCTAGCAACCATACATTTTTGTAATTATCAGTTAATTTTACACTTGACCACATTAATTAGGTTGCCTAGCAACAAAACCACAAAAAATAATTAACGATTTATTTTATTTTTTTGTATTTTCTTGCTAAATCAATTATAGAAATATGAAAAATTGTTATATAATTAAACTGAATGTGTATCAAAGCAGAACAATAAGTGAAAACCATGATTTCATAAAAAAATAACAGACTGTATATTTTGATTACTGAGAGGGGGCCACTACTGTCATAGGCATTAATATGTAATAGGGTAATTACTTCTGATTTCTGATGTAGTTCCTAGAAGAAGATTTTGTGCTACGTGATCGTGTCAGTCATAACCTTCACTGCTCTCTGTTGTCGGGTCCTCTTAGTGCGGAAGATTCAACAACATATGGCGTGAATTCCACATGTCCACTGAATGAAATGAATTATTTTCATGTCGCAAATTCACAAATTCCACAGGATGTAATGCACGTTCTGCTAGAAGGTGTAATTCCTTTGGAAACAAAATTGGTCATACGAAGTTTGATGGAAGATGGATACTTCACTCTAGATCAACTTAATGAACGTATTGCTAATTTCTCTTATGGTAGAGCGGAAGCAAGAAATAAGCCCCCAAAACAATTCCAGAGACTATCATTTCAGTCTGGATCAGGCTCTCTTCACTTGTCCTGTGAGTGTTAAATACAATGAATGACCTTAGCTAACTAGCTGATAAATAGGGGAGCTATACAGGTACTTGGTCAATCACCGCACTGCCATTTACGAGCGACTACTGTCACCTGCCGAAATTTTATGAGTACTTTATCAACTATTGTTCCCTAATAGAATTGATGAAATTGTTAAAATCAGGACAAGATAACGTATGAATATTTAAAATTAAAGAATTGAGTAAATCCCATGCAATTTTGTTTGTTAACTGTATTAAACTCGTATATTACCTCTAGCTAAGTGCACAAACTTTCAAAGTGTATAAAATAACTGCTCTATGATTGGTGGTTTAATTTACAGCATCACAGATGTGGAATTTTGCTACCTTATTGCCACTGATGATTGGAGACAAAGTACCAGAAACTAATTCTAAATGGGAATGCTATTTACTCTTGCTAGAAATTACAAAAAATTGTACCGCAAAGATCACCTCATCAGCCACAAGTGATTATTTGAGAGCATTAATTGAAGATCACCATCAACTTTTCAAGTCATGCTATCCGGACATATCATTCACACCCAAGATGCACTATATGGTGCACTTTCCAAGACAATTAATAAAGTATAGATGTCTGTGAATGATAACTATAAACATGTTCATGTATTTTATATTTAACAGGGTTGGACCTATGGTGACAACATGGTGCATGCGAATGGAAGCGAAAAACTCCTATTTCAAACGAATTGCACAATTGGGCAACTTCGTTAATTTACCTATATCAGTTGCAAAGAGGCATCAGAGGTTGTTGTGTGCTCATTTGCAAGGAAAATTTTTCCTTTATGATGACTTGGAATGCGGGCCATGTAAGTCAATTATTAATGTGTTTTAAAGCAGACATTCTTAAAGGTGTGCATTGAATTAAGAGCAGGTTGACTAAGCATGTGCTAATATAAGGGGGTACTATGGCTACTGGCTGTAGCAGTGATGATAAATTAATTAACACTTCAAGAGAGACAAACTGTCACAGTCAGTTGATTGTTGCAGGCTTCCTCATGGAGTCCGGTCAATAATATGGAAGAGGATGCTGTCTCATTCATATGCTCTAAATAAAAAAAATAATAGGGAAGTAAAAACTCATTTTACCCAAGATCAATACTAATGTTTCTTAGGGAAGATGTATGGTAGTAAGTATAATTTAAAGGTGTTAAGTAATAGTTAACCCATGGCATAGAGGGATTATTGTTGATAACTGGTCCGTTCTCGAGGGCGAAGCCCGAGTGTGAGGAACAGTTATCGAACGGTAATCCCGAAGTTGTCATGGGTTAACTATTTTATATCATAGTTTCAAAACTCAATGACAAGCGAGTTTTTATTTGAGGAAATAATGTAATTTATACTGGGATACAGCCACCTACAAATGCTAGTTTAATTCCCACTGCGTCATAACTCCTCCTAGTGCACTGCCGTGTTCCATCTTCCTTAGCTGCTGCTCCACTTAAAAAATATTTGATGACTGGAGAAGAGCCATCAAAGTATCAAAGAGACTGATGTTCCCGACAATTTTTTTAACTGCAGCGACAAAAGTTTGCTCAATAAATTCTATCTGGTACGTCAAAATTACACCGTTAAAAGTTGCAAATCGCAGGGAAATATGCAATGCCTGCGGGAAACTTACAGGGGAATACAATTTTTAATCCATGGCTGTTACCGCAACATCTATGATATAAATATGTATAAAGAGTTTTTTTTTTAAGGGTGTGTGGCTAGACTTACCACACACCAAATAAAAATGCATTCAAATTTCTGGAGGGATAGGATGAAGAGGTGTCAGGGGAAGAAGCATTTTCCGATGTTTTTTTTTGTTTTGTTGGAGGTTAGATAATGGGGTGAGGAGGGAGTGGGAGACTATTTGGCACAAATAGAGATTAATTGCACTAATTAAGTTAATACCATATACCGTTCAATAATAGCCTCCTGAATTTTACTTTTACCTATGCTATTACATACACATAATATTATAATATTCATACACTCATGCCTATCCAGGTAAATCAGATGCCACGACAATATTGAGGGCTGATTCTATGAGTGATGCTATCATTGAGCTGTTGCCAAACACAGACCTTGACACCACTTTGACACGGTAAATACTTTTAAATACTATCATGATTATGATGCTATTATGCAATTATGCAATGATTTATTATATTTAGGCCAAATTGGATAAATATTTACGGGGAACGATTTTATCGACACGAATTTGTTGTTAAAGGATTTCATGAGGATGACCTGCCAATTTTTGGAAAAATAGTGGACATCATAGTAATTGCAAGAACCATTTCTTTATTACAATTAGATATTTATGACACTGTTGGTATAAATAGTCATTTGTCAGCATATCAAATATGTCGTACCATGCATAATGAAGTTGTTCTTCTATCACAATTACATTCCAAATCTGTATAGGAGACTCTAACACCTATATCGTCATGAAATCACATGTACATAATAATTGTTCTTAATCGAAACAAAAACATTCATTATACTTTCTATATTCACATGTGAAATTGATTGAATTGCACTAAATACTTGAGCATTGAAATGTTTTCTTGGTAAATAGAATATGAATTGCTACTTTAACATATGTATAGTTACATTGAAAGAGAAGTGTTATTTTGAGTAACTAAATGTAGTTATAATGATATGATGTATTATTTAGTAATCAAAGTGTAATATTTACAGAACAATGTCATTTTCACATGGTTATGTCATATTTACAGTATGTTAATTTAACATATTAAGTTAAAATAGCATACGATTTTTTACTGTGTGTATATCAGTAAATGTCTTATTAGTAAATGAATAATCTTAATCAGCATATGTTAATGAAGTGCAATTTTAACTATACTAAACAAATAATTTCAAACATTTACTATTCATTCATTTGTTCAATATTTGCCACTTCAGATAGCCAAATTGCCACAGCCTAGAGATAGTCACTGTGCAGCTGCTTTTGTTATTTCTTCTGAACGCACTGAAGTAGTGCTATTTGGAGGAGATTATCAACGCATTCGTCACCTCTCAGACACTACAATACTAAGAATTGGTGAGTTTACTGATTTTTATAAAATGATTTACTTTTTAGCTGAGGTATGTTGATATATTGGAAGTT